>LFRM01384362.1_pt1 | contig 93112 bp, 109 predicted proteins | sample 618341 | NCBI WGS metagenome assembly LFRM01 (sample SAMN03654438, study PRJNA283298) | anaerobic digester metagenome | isolation source: pool of bioreactors CSTR01a, CSTR02a, and CSTR03a thermophilic anaerobic... | place: Denmark: Kgs. Lyngby | collected 2014-05-21 | reverse complement strand
TTTCCCATTTTCCCTCATATTTTTTTTGTCATTTAAACTGAAAAAAAAAGAATGATTTGGCAGGGGATCAACCCCAGCCCCTGTCAGTAACCAGGAGGTGATAAATATGGGGTTAATAGAGTACTACGAGGACCTTCGCCTCGACGCCGAGGCAGAGGGGAACAAGGACATTTGGGTCAAGGCTGCTGCAGCAGCTTTAGCCATAGCGCTCCGGAAGAGTTCGAAGGCCCGTGTGGCCTATTGGACGAAGGAAGCGGTGAGTTGCATCGCCTCCGGTGACCCGAAGGCCGCAGGCGAATTCCAGCAGCTTCTCCATTATTCGACATGGAGAGCTCTGGATGAGATTGTAGAGCTCTTCGAAAACCGATACGGGGATCTGTTTGACCTTGTCCCTACTTTCTGACTTTTTCCTTTTTTTCTGTTCATATTCTTTTTTTTGTCATTTATAATGTTAAAAAAAATATTTCCTCGCCACTTTCCCTCCTTCCATTCTTTTTTTTGTCATTTAAAGTGATAAAAAAAAGAATGGTTATTGGCAGGGGTCCACTCCAACCCTGTCAGTAACCTAGGAGGTGATTAACATGGAGTGGATAAAAAACAAAGAACACAAAAGGCCCTGGTTCATGGAGGACCCCATATTCCTCCAGTTCGATGTTGCAGAGCTGGGGGAATACGAAGGTACACTCCTCGCTGTTTCATACAGTGAGGTGCCAAATGACTGTGGAGGCTACTACGACAAAGAGGAACGCCTCTACAGGATAATATACGAGGGCTACCCCGTCCTCGTATATGATGAGTATTTTGACGCCCCCTGGCAGATAGGGGGCAACTCCGGCCATGTAAGATACGTGGTCGGAGTTACAGTGGAGGAGGCATTAGACCTCCTCCAAGAAGGGGAAGTCCTCAGTGTGTATTCCCCTTCTGGGGAGTGCATCTATGAAGGCTCCCCAGATGAGGGCCTCCTCAGGGAGGTCATCAAGGAGGCCCTTGGTGATGGTGATGTCTGAGGAGTAATTTCCCATTTCCCTCATATTTTTTTTTGTCATTTAAACTGATAAAAAAAAAATGGTTATTGCAGGGGATTCCACTCCAACCCCTGTCAGTAACCTAGGAGGTGATAAAATGGAGTGGATAGAATGTAAAGAACCAGAGGTAGAGTATGAACCTCTGCCTGAGTTCAAATACAGAACCAGGCAGGGTATAAAAGAAAAAGGTACTTGGGGGATGCTAATATCCTCCAAGGTAAAATTCAGAAGAACAAACATCACCTTCGACACATACTATACTCCAGTGTATGTGTTGGAGGTAAAAACGAGGAGTACAAACCTTGAATTCGAGGTTCCGTTCCTCCCAGACGTAGTAGTTTGTGAGAGGAAAAACGGAGAAGAGGTGGTAATGGTCCGCCTCCGATGGGACAAAAAATGGGGGGTAAAAATAGTAAGACCTCATTATGCCCTCCAATATAAGCCATACATCTCATTCGCTGAGTTCTTCCCTAAAACAAAAGGGGAGAGCTTCATATTCAAGGATGGGATGTTAGTTATAGGGAAGACCTCAGAAAGGCTTATCCCTAAGAAGATAAGGAAATTAGTTCCAGGGGAGGGTTATTTACATACAGTAGATGATATCCTCTCAGAGGAACAATTGCCGAGTAGAGTGGCTATGAAATCAGTCATAGCCTCAAGGAGTAGGATGCTCCTGGAATTAGCCAAAGCAGGAGTCTCACTCAGGTACATAAAGGAAACAGAAGAATACATAAATAAAATACAATTTAATAGTGTTCTTCTAAGAAAATACGATGGAGAAGCAATCCAATTATAAATTCTTTTTTTTTACATTTTAAGTGATAAAAAAAATATAAGAGGTGAAAAGATGATAAAGAGAGTAGAAATAGAAGAAACAGAAGGAGAAAAAATCACATTAGAAGGAGGTCTCATACAGTTCGGTATGGGGCACGTAAGAAAATATGAAAACGGTGAGGTTATCCTCGCCGGAACAGAAGGGAAAAAGACAGTGACATACAGTGATGCCACACCAACTCCAAAAATAAATGTAAGACATTATCTGGATGGGGATGAAGTCCAGATAAAAGGGAAATACATAATAAGGAAAAAGATAGGGAACCTCAATGTTACAGAAGCAATCCCCATCAAAGGAGTTATGAAACTAGAGTACAAAAATATAGCTATCAAGGAGGTAATACTTTAGAATAAAGTAGATATGTTCGAGGAGGAGCCTGTTGCTGGGCTCTATGCCCTCGAACCATATTTTGAAAGTCTTCGTCTAATGTTAGATGAAGACATGACAGGTTTCATTGAAATAGAAAGGGAAGCTTTAAAAAAGATAAGAGATCCAGTATTATACAAGGAACTCAAAAAAAATCGATGAAGAGGAGAAAGATTTCATCATGTTTTATTGCTTTTAAAAAAAAATTTTTTTACATTAAAAGTGATAAAAAAAATGAGGTGAAAGCATGGTTTGGGAGATAGAAACAAGCAAAATAGTATATAAGGAAGAAGAAAAAGAGATAGATGGAATGATTAGCGTCGAAGACGTTAAATCATTCGCAAGAGACAATGGACTTAAAACGTTCATTGTCGAAAAAGATGGGGAAGAACTCAATCCAGAAGACTTCCCCATAAAAGGAAAAATTGTAATAAAAGAATACAACGAAGGGGGTAGCGAGTAAACGCTATCCTCCAATCACCTCCTACAACTTTTTTTTAGGGGAGAAAAAAATGGAGAGAGAAATAGAAACAAAGATAATAATTGGCCCAAAAAAAATAAAAGTGGCCTATAACAATGACCTATGGCTCATAATGGGATGGAATAGGGACTCAAAAGAACCCAAAAGCCTCACTAATGTACTCAAAACAATATATGGATCCCATAGGGGATTATATAAAAAGGTGGGGTTCGAAGACAAAGAGGATGAATGTCACCCCACTGACAGTGAGTTCAATGGAAACTACTGTTACGGTTTTGAAAAATTCCTTGAAAAAGTAGACCATGACCTCCTCAAAGAAACAATAACAAAAGACCTACAAAAATTCATAAACAACAAAGTAAAAGTCCTCAAAGTAAAAATACCAGAATATTCAATCGTAGAAGCCCCAGAATCACTTATAACAATCGAAGAATTCAGTGAATACGCAATAGAGAACTCAATCACAAGAATGAAACTAGAAACCTACGACAAACCAAGATACCCAGAACCAAAAGAATGGATACTAATGACAGGAGACAAAACATACACCGTTGAATTCAAAGAAATCGTAGAAAACAATCCACTAGACGCCTACAAATTACAACTATACGAACAATTCCGTATACAAACCAAAAATATTAGAAAAAAATACATGGAACTCATCGACAAAGAAAAAGACCGAATGAACAAAAAACTAGTCCAACTATTAAGAGTAACATCAAAATATAAGATAGAAGATGGAAAGATATGCATTGGTGACATATACGCAGACAAAGCCCTCTACGATGGAATCCTCTATGAACTCGACCGAGAATGCCCAATCTACGATATAAGAATAGAAATAAATGATTACATATACAACTACCACATCTCTTGTTCACATCATGAACACCCAAACGCAGCAAACGCAAAAAACGATGACGGGAGATATGAAGTATGCATAGGCCAACTGGAAGGAGCACCACTAGCAGACGTCCTCGAACAAATAGAAAACACACTAAAAATAGTTAACCTAGACTCAGCATACGAATCAGACATCAGAGACCACCTAATTCAACAAATAAAGGACTATGAACTCAAAGAAGCCGAAAAAATACTATGGAATACAGAGGAATGAAGAAGACCCATCAATCAGATAAGAAATAAGAGAAATAGTTGAATTAATAAGAGAGACCCAGGAAAGTGTATGGAGGAGTGAATAAATGTTATATAGTAGACAAGAACCATTAAACCTCAAAATCCCAACAGCAGTCACCATAATCGGCTGTGGCGGGATCGGTAGCTGGATAGCCCTCGACCTCGCACTAGTCGGGGTGAAAAAATTAAATCTAATAGACAACGATATAATCGAAAAAACAAACCTCAACAGGACACCATACAAGACCTCACAGATCGGCGAATTCAAAGTAGCAGCATTACAGGAACTCATCGAAGAAAGAAGAGACATAGACGTCCAAGTATTCACACAGAAATACGAAAACATCGATGAAATCCTCAAAGAGAAAATCAAACTAGTTGATTACATGATAGACTGCAGGGACACAGTCCAACCACCAATACCAGAAGCAATCACAGTAGGATACGACGGCTTCAAATTTACCATTGATACAAACGGTGGTAAAAACGTATGGGGAGGCGGGAATGGGTACGAGACAATTCCAAGTTTCGTAGGAACCCCTCAATTCATCGCCTCAATATTCACTACAATGATAGTTACAAGAAAAATAAGGGGGTGTAGTGGTGACCTACAGGAAGTCATATCAGAATTATAAATACCCGGGACTATACGAGAAACAGAACGTATGGGAGAGTGACCTCATAATCCTCGAAGAAGTTAATATAGAAATCCATGAGGACCTCCTGAAAGTAATGGATGAACTCAACGAGAAATACCATGGTCTTGAATTCTCTATCGTCTGTAAAGCAGAGAAGACAGGTAATGGGTACATAGTTGGTAAGGAGTATATGATTCCAGAGCAGACAGTTACAAGTAGAAATGTTAAGCTTGAGGAGGAGATAGACCCAGAGTGGAATGCGATTATCCATAAACATCCAAGCGGTCTGCATACATTCTCAAGTACAGATATTAATTCAATTAATACGCATTTCAAAGTTTCTATCCTCTACTGTGACAATAGTTTTGTTGCTGCGACTGTTTCTGTGAAGGATGAGTCTCATATGTATTTGATTCCAGCAAGCACTAGCCTCTATTACGAGAGGATAGGAGTTGATGCTGAGGGAAAGATTAAGGAATACAGTTATCCAGCGATTGATAAGTATGACTGGGTGCTTCCGAAGATAGATGATGAAGTAAGTGGTTTTGGTTTTGAGAAGTATCGTGTCAATTATGATGAGTATTACTATGATTGGAGGTAATGTGGTTTATTGGAATTAGGATTTTTGTGGTTTTCTTCCTGTCCCTTATTTGTATTGGGTTTGGGGAGAGACCATATTAGACTTTATTATTTTTTACATTTACAGTGATAAAGAAAGTGTGAGGTGATTGGTGATGTTTTGGATTATGGTTAGGTTAGGGTTGATTAGGTTGGTGTATGGTGAGAGGGAGTATTTGAGGTGGAAGGAGAAGTTGTTATTATTTGAGGCGTGGAAGGCGAATAAGAGTTTGAAGCGTTTAAGGTGGTGAACTTCCGTATATCTATATATAACGAAGGTGGTGTAGTATGAGTGGAGAGACCTTCAGAAATGATAAAAAGGATTATGATTCGTTTGATGAGGAATTCGACGTTGAAGCAGTTAGGGTTGTGGTTGAAGAGCTTAATAAGATTTTTCGTTATGAGTTTCTCGGCTACATAAGTAATAAGGATAACCTCAAAAAGTATGAAAAAATGGGTTTTGAAATAAAATACAGGGGGCCAGGACACTACTTCATCAAAGAACAAGTTGTAATACCGTGGGTTGAGTGCGCCGCAAGATAATATTATTTTTTACATTTACAGTGATAAAAAAAAGTATGGTGAAAAACATGACAGTAAGAGAAGAATTAATAGAAATAATAAATGAGAATAAGAAAGGAAACCTATTCAACGAGTCCATCGAGAACCTCGACCAATATGAGGTATATGATATGTTGAATTATATCCTTGACCTGGTTGAACAATTAATAAGTTCACAAGAAGTGAACTAAAAAGAGAGGTGATATAGATGAGTGAAGAAATAAGAAAACAAGAGGTGAGTGAAGAAATAAGAAAACAAGCTTTAACAGTACTAAGCGCCAAGATGAAGAAACTAAAAAAAGATATAGAGGAACGTATAATGCCTTATGCAAAGGCTGGTTTTAAAGGCTTTGAATATTTTAACTGGAATACTCTTGTTTCAATAGATAATGACAGGATTAAAGTTTATTCTTTCGAGAAGGAAATAACAGAAGAAACTGATAATCCAGAGAAACTTTTAGCTGCCGTTAGGTGTCTTGAACAGGCTTACAAGAAGTGGAATAATAAGGTTTGGGTGATTGAGAAGTATATAAACCTGAGAAAGTAATACTTCTCATCCCCCCCTTTTTTTACATATACAAGTGATAAAAAAATATTATGGAGTGTGATAAGTATGAAGTATGTAAAAAAACTTCAAGAAAAAATAATAGAACACACAGGAGACAAAGAAAGCTCTAACGATATAAGAAAATACGGGGCCGAATCAGTAGGAGGATTCATCTATTACACTGACCTTTTCAAATTTTATGAAAAAAACAAGAACCTGATATGGAAGATGCTCGACTCCCTCACCTTCGAATACGGCTACAAAGACATCCTCGAAACACTTTACAAGACAAAGAATTTTGATATAGACTCAGAAGGAAGCTTGATTAGTTATATGGTTTGGGTGGCTGTTGAGTATGCATGTAGTATTAATGTGGAGGATGAAGAATGAGTGATGAGATTAGGTTTTTTGATCTGATTATTGATGCTTTAACAAAGAATAAGGATGTTGAGACTTTGGAGGCTATTATGAATGATGATGTCCTCATAATTGATGTGAAGGACTTCATTGATAGTATAGTTGGGTGTAAGGCCTGGGAAGCCGAAGATGGTTTAACAGAAGAAGAATCCCTGGAATTAGGAAAAAAATTCTTCGACAGACTTTATGAGAATGTTTTAAAACCAAAAATAAAGTATCAATATAAAAAAAGGTGATGTGTATGGGTGAATGGTTGAATGGGTTTGTTTCTGAAATAATCCAAGTTTTTAAGGAATTTTTAGACATGTATGATGCAAGAATAATAGATGATGCAGAACCACCACATAACCCAGCAATAATTAGGGGTAAACCATACTATAAATTAGAGGCAATGCTAAAAGACGAACTCAGAAAAAGCAATTATGGCGTAATAAATATGGAAATGCTTCAGGAAGTAAAAGGTTATTTTGAGTTAGTTTATGACGAATACCAGGAACTAGTATACAAAGTTGACGGTACAACAGTGGATAAAATGGAAGACCTCCATATAGCACTCGACAAAACATATGAATTATTTATGGAATTATATGAAGACTCCACCATAAAAACGCCACCAGAACCCGTAAAATCCAAAAAAAACGAAGGAACACGCTCTAAAAGGCATTTATAAGGATTAAAGGGCGATTCGGCAAAAAAGAAAGGATTCTAAAGGTTAAAAGGGGGAAAGAAGATGGTTTACATCGTTATGAAGCTAAAAGAGCTTTTAGAACTTAGAAAAGGATATGATAATAATAAAGTTACAAAAACTCAGAAAAAATACAATCTATCAAATGAAGATGTAAAAAGAATATTTAGAGAAAAAAGATATGAGTTCATAAAAGGTGAACAAAATGAGTAGTGAAGCAGCAATACTAATAGGTTTCTGCATTGCAATGATAATAAACCCAACAGGAGCAATAATACTATTAATTCTATTCCTGCTATACATGCTCCTCTCCAAATAACCTACTACTTTTTACATTTAAATTGATAAAAAAAAATATAGTGAAAACCATGACAATTAAGAAAAAAATAATAGAAATATTAAGGGAAAACACAGGAAAAAGTTTTCTTGATAGCGGAGATTATCTTGGAAGACACTGGGAAGAAAATCAGAAAAGAAACTTTGAAGAAGAAGAAAGAGTCTTCGTTGAAGTATATACGGATGAAAAAGGGAAGCCGGTTGAAATTATCACCTACAGAAACATATACCATTTCTTAAAAGAACACTTAGAATACGATGAAGAATGCGAAAAATTACAGAAAGAATTTGATGAAACATTAGAACTCTATGACACATATCTAGATGCGATGGAAGACTTCTTTAAAGAAAAATTCGAGGACACAACAGGACTAATAAATACCTACAACTACGATGCCCCAATATCACAAAGTTTGCAATTCATAGCCGCAAGAGGGGACATGGACGATTGGATTCTACTTCAAGTACATAACGGTTGCGATATAAGAGGAGGATATACACACCCAAAAGTCTTCAAAGTAGATGATCTGGACTATTTCTTAATTGAAATATCTTCAATATACGCAACCTGTGAAAAATGCGAATATGAAGAAGAACTTGAACATGGATATATTTCAGAAGACAAAATAGATGAAGAAAAAATTAGAAAGAAAGATGGAAAAATAGTACACAAATGTGGAGGAATAATAAATTTCATTTAAATTTTTTACATTTTAGATGATAAAAAAAAGAGGTGATATGATGGACCCAATAGATGAAATATTTGAAGAACTCAAAATAGAATTCATGGACCTAAAAGGAATAATTGAAGAATTAAGATACGCAGAAGGAAAAAACAGAGAAGAACTCATGAAAGAACTAGATTTCAGAGTTTATACAATGGAAGGATTCTGTCAAGAAATTCACATGAAAATGAAAAACTTCTATGAAGACTTCTTAAGATTTGAGGGAGCACTATGAAAGAAATAAGAGAAATAATTTCAGAATTAGAAATAAAACCAGAAGACTATACTTTCATAATAAGAAAAAATAGAGAAACAGAAATTAAAAGAAATACAATAAAATACCTGAAAAGAAATTTATGTACAGATAAAGCCACAGATAAACTAAACGAACAACTGAAAGAATATATGGTTACCACTCAATCAATAAACCCAATAGAGGAATTCCCGACCGTTATAAACAATTTAAAAGAAACTCCAGATGAATGGAGAAAGCAAAATACATATGAAGCATACAATGGAGGCCTATTAGATAGATACTTGGAATATTCATTATTTACATATAAAAAAGAAAATTACATTATCCTCTCAATCCATGGTGGTGGAGATGCAAGAACAAACTATTCAACACCAAGAATTTTCAAAATAAAAGATGAATCAAGCTTCTTCCAAGGTATAGGAGAAATAATAATTGAATGTAAAAAATGTCATAAAAAAATATCATACATTGACAAAACAGTTTATGATGTCGAATGGCTAGAAAGGAACGGAGAAAAATTTACTGAAGATGAAATAGATTTTGAAAATATAAAACACACAAAATGTAATGGATTAATCATCCTAAATATGTGGAGATGATAAAAATGTGCATGATAGAAATGTTAAAAGAAATAAACGAAAAATTAAGGAAAATAGAATCAGATATAGATGATTCTTTCGATGGAATAGATACAATTACATACAAAACAGATGATATCTTTGATGAAATTGAACTTATAAGAAACGATTTAAATGAAATTACAGAAACAATTGATAGGTTATTCAAATGCATTGAAGAAACATACACAAGTATTTACATGATAAATAAAGAATTAAAAGACGATATTTACAGAATAACAGACGAACTCTACGATCTAAAAAAAGAAACAACTCAACTATAGGTGATAAAAAATGGAAATAATATTCGACGAAATAGAAATCTCAGAAATAAAAGAAGAACATTGCGACGCAATCCCAAGTGATGTTTTCTATGAACTTGTCAAATATTACAGAGATCTTCATGGAGACAATATATTCGTCGTAGAACTTGATACATTCCTTGAAATGGCAAATACAGATAAAATAAGATATGTTCTTAGATCAACAATTCTAGCAGGAAATATAGTTGGAAAAGTAAAATGGGATAATAAACAATCATATTATATAGTCCTCCTGGATGGTAATACAGCAATTTAATTTTTTTTAACATTTTAAACAATAAAAAAATGAGGTGATGCAAAAATGGACATAGTAGAGACCATTATGGATGCTGGGTTTGATCCTAGCATCCGGGACCTCATGGACCATGAGGAGTATGAAAGCCTAATAGAGAGAGCAATGGATGGGAACCCTGCTGCCAGGACCACCTACATTGAACGACTGTTCGATGTAGTGAGGGACATTGATGAAACCCTCTACCGGGCCCTCATCCACAAAGTCATCCTCCACGGCCCAGACAAGGGTGTGGAGGAATTCCTCACGGACGTGGAGGACAGGGTCATCCTGTTTGAGGAGGAAGTCCGTGACAGGCTCCGGGATTCTCCGGCTATGCCGGAACCCATAGAGATAGAACTGGAAGATGAAGTCAACACTGACGCAATGGTCTTCCGATTCTGGAATCCCGGCAACGGGGCAGAACCCGTTGCTGAGTTTACAGTCCTGGACCCTGAGGATCGCCCTGACTTTGTCAGGGAGGGGATCCATGATGTTGTTTCGGCCTCATGGATCACGTATCTGAGAAAGGTTGTGGAGGATACCCTCCACGACCTCCAGAAAAAAGGAAGGAGGTGACACAGATGAAGATTGGAAAAATCGTGGAAAAGATAGAAAAAAGGTTAGAAGAGTTGGAAGAGATAGCAACAGGATCAAAATTAGATTGGGAACAAATAATATATTGTGATGAAAAATACGAGATAACCCTGAGTCGGGATTATTACGACGAAGCAGGATTCTATCTTATCGTCTATAAACAAGACGAAAAGGCAGAATTAAAAGAACTCCCAGAACATGTGTTAGAAGAAGTACTTGAAATCCTTTATCTCTCAGACGTTGAGGAAGCGATAAAGGAAACGGTGCACGAAGATTAGTTTCCGTTATTGGAGGTGATATGAATGGAGAGAACAGAAATAATAGAGAGGCTGGTGGACGGAGGCTTCGAAGCCCTCATTCAGAAGAAGATGGACGTAGACGAATATGAGAACATGGTCGAGAGGGCCCTGGACGGTGAGAAGTACGCACAGGATGAGTACTTCACCAAGTTCCGAGTGGTCGTCGGGGAGGTCTCAGATGAACTCCTCGAAGACCTCCGACTCTGCATGTACTTGCTGGGTCAGGAGGAAGGCATAGAAGAATTTCTAAACAGACTCAGCATAAGGGTGGATGTTTTCGTGGAGGAAGTGGAGGACCTCCTCCGGGACCACCTCGATGAAGGGCACCTCCCTATGGAGGAGGCCGTAGAAGTAGAACTGGAGGACCTAGTCCTCGATGAGAACCCTCCTGTCCAGGGCGTGGTGTTCAGGTTCTGGGCACCCGGCGAGGGCATAGAGCCCCTCGTCGAATTCACTGCCCTGGACCCCGAGAGGACAGACTACGTCCTCACGGACCTGGAGGCCCTTATAGTCGTCAGCTACATGGACGACCTGAAGTGGATTGTGGAGGACACCCTCCACGACCTAGAAAATCCTCAAAATCGAAAATGACATCTATATCCTCCAAATTAATTTTTTTACATTTTAGGTGATAAAAAAAAGAGGTGATGTAGAATGGAAAGAATAGAACTAAGACAGTTGAAATATGTTAGAAAACCAGATAGAAACTACGATAAGATCGTTGAAACCCTCAAGGATTTTGACGACATAAAAATATACCAGACAGGAAAAACAGCCTTCGTACAAAGAAAAAACGCACTTATAAGACTGACATGGAATGACGCCAGAGTTAGTGGATGGAGAGACCCATATGATGTTCTATACGACCTGAAAGAAGCAGAAGGAGGTGAATAAATATGGGAGAAGACCTATACAAAAGAGCCTACAAAAAACTTTGCGAGGATGAAATCCTTAAGGAAGCCCTTGAAAATGGAGACATAGCAATCCTTGATATAAGAGAATTTGTTATCGATGCCGTAGAAGACTTCAAAGACAAAAGCGAATATGCCGTTCTAGAAAGACTAACAGACCTCATGGACTCATTTACAACAGAAGTTGTCTACAATAAATACTACGAAATTTATGGTGAAGATGAATAAATATTTTATTCTTTTTAGGAGGTGATAAGAGATGATGATTGATGTAATAATCCAAAAAGTTCTAGATAATCCTACAACATTCTGGGAGTTCGTAGAAGAATATTCAATTATCGAAATTGCGATTGATAACTTAAAATTAGACAATAACTTAGAAGAACAAATTAGAAGAAAAATCAAAGAAGAAGAATATACAAGAGATAAATACAACATTATAATAGATGAGATTGACAATAAAACAAACGAAAAAATAAGCAATCAAATACAAAAAGAAGCCAATGAAATGATCGATTACATCTTAGACGATGAAGAAAAAATTTACTTCTTAGAATACATGATGAAACGTGGAGTTCTCGAAATTAATTATAAATAATTTTTTTACATTTTAGGTGATAAAAAAAAGAGGTGATGTAGATGAGTGAAGTGTTTGATATGATTGTAAAGACATATAAAATTTTTGATGAAATAGAAGAAGTAACAAAAGATCAGAGACTAACAGTTCTTATAGACCATAAATTTGGATTCGAACCAGAAATAATCCCAATCCTTGCAGAAGACACCGAATACATTAATGAAATGGAAATCACATCAGAAAAAGACTACATCGAATATCTGAATAATATCATTCAGGATGAAGTCGAGTATCTTCTTGAAACCCTAAGTGATGAAGAATATAAAAATCCAAATATAATAGAAAAAATTGCGACGATAAATAAAGCACTCGGAGGAGAAGAAATCGACATCAAAATAATCCACAAAACCAACAAGAAAATAGGAAAGAAATATGAAGAACACCTGAATACAAGAATCTACACTGCAATAAATTTAGCAATAGTCGAAGATGAAAATAAAAAAGTAAATGCATATCCATTAGACAAAATACTAATAGGATTCTAGGGGGCAAATTCTAAATGATTGACATAATCCATGTACCAATATCAATAGGTAGTACTGAAGAAGTACTAACTATTATATATGACACAGAAACAAAAAAAATAAACAAAGTAGAATTTGGGTGTTACGAAAAAGAAGGAATTGAAGGATTAATAGACATCCTAAGAGAATGTTCAGTCTATTAATCCAAAAAAAATTTTTCGAGGTGACATGATGAAATTAAAAAATACAAAAAAAGAAATAGAAAAAATCTACGGGAAAGTGTCAATAGAAGCCGAAGAAACTTACAATGGCAAAATAATATACCATGTTTTTAAACTAAACGAGGATGGAAGCCAAGGTAGATATCTAGGTGACTATACAAATAAGATCTACAAATGGAAACTATTCCACTTCAACAACCGAGATAATAGAAAAATCATATCCATCAAACTTCCAGAAAATGAAAACCTCACAATCTATCCACAATTAATCAACACAAAAACAGGACAAGTAAGTATTGAGGCAAATAATAACACACTAAAAATAATCAAAAATCCATACAAATACAATGAAATAATCGGTGAAATATTATGATTTCATTTCCAACAATAAAATTAGAAAGTATAAAAACCTTTGATATATCCAAAGGAAATACATTCTATGATAGCCCACCAACCTACGCAATCAAAATAAAAACAAATAAAACAATGGCTGAATTTATAAAACGAAAAGGACAAAAAACAATTCAATATAAAATGAACAGAGATCTTTTATTTAAAAAAATTAACGAAAATACTTACCATATTACATTTTACGTTATCCTTTCAGATCCATCAAAAATCCCTGAAGAGATAAAAAAATTCGAAGAAGAATTCTATCGGAGGATAATAAATGCCTGATAATTACACCAAATTAATCAGATATTACGAAAAAAATAAAATAGAACCAAAATTTAATTTAGCAATAAAATCATTTCAAACAAACAAATCTTCATATATAATAGAATTCTACAAATCTCATAAAACTTATATCCCCAACAAAAGTATAAACTTGAAAGAAGTAGAAATCGGAGTAAATGAAAATCGCCTTAAAGAAATTATCAAAACCATCAGTGAAGTTCTAAAGTCTAGAATAATCCTTCACACAAAACAAGACCTACTAACAGTAATATTTCCAAGAAACATAAAAACAGAAATAAAAATAATTGACATTATAGAAATAATTTTGTTAGGAATAAATAACCAAAAAGAATATATAATAAAAATTAAACAGTTAAAGAATATGAAAACAACACGACCAAAATTTGATAGAAATACCATAGACATAGGCAAAATGCATTACAAACAAAGAGAATTATATATGGCAACAATAAGAATTACAGAAGAAATAATGACACAAGGTACATATGAAAACCTATCATATGATCCAAACAGTGATTATCTTATCTACTACAGCTTCAAAGATTTATCTAACAGGTTAGGCTTTTATTTTAAACCAATCGAAAGTCTAGAAAATTACCAACTGAATGACGACGAAAGATACATGGTACATAGAATCATTGAAAAAGTTCTAAATGAATACTAAGGATGGTCCAAAAATGCTTGATGTAGAAGTAGAAAGCTTCGAAATAGACCACAAAGACCTTATAGTAAATCTGATAATCACACCAACAAAAGTCGGAGAATACCTAAAACACATTATAAACTCGCAATACGACGATGTGAAAGCTACTAACAAAGACTTCCTCTCAATAAGATTTTATGGAAGAGCAAAAGATATTCTCAACGAACCAATCTATGTCTCATTAATGCCAAAAAATAGTGACACAATCATAAACAACTACATGGATAAATTAGAAGAACTTGGTATTCTTAACTTCCTACGAGAAAATATTAAGAAAGCGGAGGAACAACTTAATGTATAACCCAATAGAAAAAGCCAAAAAACTTAGAGAAAAACGATTAAAAATCCTCGAAGACGAAGAAAAATACGAAGAATACTGTGAAAAAAATAGAGAAAATCCTAAAAAATAATTATAAATCTTACTCTTCAAGTATCTTTTTTCTATTTTTCATAAGCACCCTATAAGAATCAAAGAAAGCGTCTAATAACAGGTTCCTAGAATCCTTATCCTCAACAGACAACCCATTTAATAAAACACCAGAATAATAAATTAAATCTCCGTCAATACAAAAAGGAGATATCTCACAAACACCATCAACTAAACCATGAAACATAACAAAATAATTCCGAAGCAAATAACACGACCGAGAATTAACCCCAACCTTAGAAATATAATAACTAATTAACATATAATTATTCATCAAATGTTTCAACCAAACTTTATTATCCATCAAGATAAACACCTACTCTAACCACTACCAACCACCTCCATTCTGAGAAACCTCCATCAAAACAGCCCAAATATGTTTACAAAGAAATGAACCATCTACACTATCTGAACGATACTGATAATCAGGACAATCGCAAGAGACAAAAGCGCCAGCTAAAAGAACATGATACTCCTGATTCCCCTGTACCAAATAACATAAAGACTCATCCTGCACACCAAGAAATTTAACTTTCAATTTCCTCGCCTTATCAACTCTCTCCCATAAATTTGACCCCATAATATCACCCCAAGCAAGATAGCCCCGGGCGGAGTCGAACCGCCATCATCAGGTCCAAAGCCCAATAGGATTGCCATTACCCCACGGGGCTATACCATTAGTTTAAACAGAATGATATTTAAAGGTTACTTTCTCCTCCATTCAACCATACTACGAATTTTCTCTTTTAGTTCATCGTTCACATTAATTTCAAATACTCGACAAGAAACCTCTCCACTCAACCAAAACAGATAAGTGTAAAGTTCATTCTCATCTATCGATTCTACCCCATCAAAATCAACATACATAACATCATCCTCGGAAACCTCATAACGAACCAGCAAACTATATAGTGGGATCACAATCTTCTGGTCAGCAACCAATTTATACAATCCCTCAGGTAAAATATTCTCAAAGAGACTTGTCCTTGCCACCCTCAAAATATCACACATTTTCACAATATGTAGCGAACTACCGCTCCAATCAATCACAAAAAATGGAGTCTGAGGGCGGTCAAGTATATAATCATCATCCTCCACCTCCACAATCTCATATTCTCCAAAATCCACCTTATTCTGGATAAAGATGTTCATCCCCCCGATACTTAAATACTGACTTGATTCCCCCAATGAATATACAGAGACATCCTTAAACCCACAGAACCTATAAAAATCAGCGATTATCTCAACAAAATCAAAATTAGATGTTACATTATCCTCGAGAATCTTAAGCCCCAATAACTGTCCTAGCTCTATTACTCTCCCTTTTCTTAGCCACTCTACCTCATTCTCACTCAAGTAGAGAATTTTATGATGGTCTGTATCTACCACAAAAACTCTCTCCGGAAGGAAGGCAATAGACACATCAGATAATTGAAGAACCGTATCATTAAATTGAAAGTTAACATCCCATGATAAAGAATCTTCAATAAAAAATCGCAATTCTAAACCATCCACCCGAACTTTATTCCCAGAGTCCACTAGATATATATCAAATCCACCCTCTTTACTAACATACACACATTTATCCCCACGGTCATAATAAAAACGAAGATTATACCCTGCCTGTGGTAACACAGACAAAGTATTCAAACAACCAAAGTACCAACGATCAATAAACTTCTCAATATCAAACTGCATAAACTTCACCTCGTACTTATACCATAATAGACCGACTTAGCTAATAAAGCTTTAACCCCATCAACTGTTGCATCGCTTAACTCCTTCTTCTTATAAATAATCGAATCAATATGTTCATCGATCGTACCCTTACAGATGAAATTAAACACAACCTTCTTCCTACCCTTCGCATTAATCCTCTGAATCCTACCAATCCTCTGCTCCAACTTAGCATAAGTCCAAGGTAAATCAAAATTCACCAACACAGACACATCCTGCAAATTCAAACCAAAGTTACCCACCTCAGTTAACACAAGTACCCCATTATCAGAACCCAAAAATTCATCAATAATCTCTTGCCTCCTACGTTTCCTTGTAGATCCGTGAATGCAAAAACATGGTCGACCATCAATCAATGAATTTAATCGATCAATATTTCGTTTATATTGACTGAACACCACCACCTTCTCAGACTCAAACGAATCAAGCAAATTCAACAACTCAACCTCCTTCGTCGAAAACCTCACATCCATACGAAGAGCAGGATTAGACACAAAAACCTTCGCATTAGCAACCCCAGCAAGAGGCTCATCAATATTATCCCGCAAAATACGATGATAAGCCTCCATCTCCTTTTTACTCAAAGTAACCCTATAATCCCGAACAACCAACTCAGGCAAATCAACCTCAACATCACAACGCCTCTTCCTATACATAACCCCCTTCAACTGAGCATACACATCATCAAGATTATAATACCTAGCACTATACCCCTTCTTCCTAATATAACGATTCTTAAAACCCCTCAAAGAACCATAATATCCAGGACAAACCTGATCCACAATATTATACAACTCCAACAAATTATTCTCAATCGGAGTACCACTCAAAGCAATAACCCTCTTAGCAATAACCTTAGAAATAGCCTGAGCCACCTTAGTCCGCCAATTCTTAATCCTCTGACACTCATCAAGAATAAGTAACTCAAAAACCCTACTAAAATTATACTTCCTCAAAAACTCATAATTCGTGATAATAACATCACTCTTCATAAATAAGCTACGAGCCCTACTCATAGAAAGATCACTCGTCAAAACACAAGCATCCGAATAACCAAACAACTCCTCTATTTCCTTCTTCCACTGATAAAGTAACGAAGCAGGAGCCACAATCAAAACAGGACCCAAACCTAACTCCCGAATAGCACTAATCGCAACCACAGTCTTACCCAAACCCATCTCAAGAGCCAACAAACCATTATAATCCCTACGCCTCAAAAACCCAAGAGCCTCCTCCTGATACGGATAAAGCTCTGGCTGGCTCGGTAGATCAATCGATACTTCCTCAGATTCATCAAAAACTTCAACCATACAACCATACTCATCCCGCAAAATCTTAACCAAAGCATACCCATCACGCGGCCGCTTCAAATAAGCAAGACGATTAACCCTTTCATCATCAATAAACCCAAGATCAATATTCACACTAATACTCTTATCCACTCTTATTTTAACCGGGAAAAACTCTTTTTCAACCCTAACATCAAACCCATAATACTGTACAGTATCTAAAAAACTCTCCAAATACTCAACATTTATCACATTATACTGTCCCCCCACATATTTCCGGGTTGGTGTCTTTCTGAGTATGTTGATGAGTTTGTTGTTGTATGGACTAATTATTAGTGCATGTTTTTTTGTTAGTGGCTGTATTTTTATTTCCATTTTACCCCTCCAAATTTTTTTATATCTTAAAGTCTTTCTTGGTGTATTTTATAGTCCATTCTTATATAAATACTTTACTACTTTAACCTTAAAGGAACCATAAGAGACCAAGAAAAAACCAAATGTTGCACTCCATGTGCCTATCCAGTAAAAATTTGTTGCTATGAAAACTTCTAAAAATTCTTCTTTTACAAAAAGAGAATCTAATATTCATTTTTCTATATGAGTGCAACAAAGGTAACATTAGTATATATGGTACCCTATAGAGAGAGAATATAATAAAAGTAATAATATATAAGAAAAAAAAAGAAAAAAAAAGCAAAAAAAAAGAAAAAAGCAAAAAAAAAATGTATAGTATAAGCACGCGCCAAAAGCACGTGCCCCTCTTTTAAAACCTGAAAACAATACCACAACTAGACTTCAAGTTTTAAAGGTGAAAAACACCCCTCACTTCGATGTGGTTTCTATAAATCCGAGTGGATTAATGCCATCCTAAAACTAACCCTTTAAAATTCTCGAATTTTCAGCAACAAATCACGAACCCCAGAAAAAGTAATACTATATTACAAATGTTATAAAATGTATTACAAATAAGTTATTCTATGAGAAGCCCCTTTAATCCACGCAAATTTAAAGAAAATTCTCAAAAACCCTTTAATCTATAAATAAAAAAAAGAATCCACAAGAACCTTTAAAAATTACAGAGAAAAAAATAAGAAAAAAACAAAAAAAAATACTACCCAACACACCTATCCAAAAACTCATCCAAACCCATACGAACAACCCTAGTCCTACCACTCTCACCATTACGATACCCATAACTAGCCCCAAGATAATCAGCCAACAACTTCAACGAAATATTCTCACCAGTCACCCTCCTATAATGAATACAAAACTCCCTCGTAATCAACACATGAGACTCCCCACTATAAGCCCCACTATTATACTCCACACAGTAAATCCAAGGAACAACACTATTCTTAACCGCAAACAGCAACTTATCCCTCTCACTAACCGAAACAACCCTACTATCCTCATCCAAATAAGTACTCAACTTAACATTCTCTAACAACATATACTTCAACATACTAATCAAATCATTCTGCTCCTCCTCAAACGCAACACTATAACCCTTCTCAAGAACAACATCCCTTAACCAACCAGGAACCCTACGCCCAGCAAAACCATACAAACGATCCAAAATCCTATCAACCCCAACAACCCAATCATTCTCCAAAATATAAGAAGGATCATCCAACACCAAACAAGTCACAAAATCACCAATAACCCCAAGAACCCTCAAAGGACTCTGCTCACTATTAGACCTAAACCTCTCCTCAAACTCCAAAATCTCCTCACTATCCCTACTCTTACTCATACGAACCTCAACAGGATAAATCCTCCTACCAATCTCCGCCTTAGTAGGAACAAGCTTATTCGAAGTAATATACAAAGGATTCAAAGCCGGAGACTCCTCATACTCAAAAGTAGACGGATTATACCTACCACGAACCTTAACATTAAAAACCCCATTCTTAAAAGTATCCTCCATCCTACTACTCAACAAAGACTCGCCCTCATCAATAATCTTCGGATAAGTCGACTGACTAATACACCTAGCAAAACGAGCAGGAGTATTAGCCTCCTCAGCAGTATGATTATTCGTCAACAACTTCCTATTCCACAAAAACAAAAGAATACGACCCATAACAGACTTACCACTACCACTAGTCCCATAAACATACATCATACCAAACTCAAGACTCAAAGTCTTCCTAACAAACGAAAACGGAGCCATAATCCCCCACTTCAAAACCTTACCAAACTCACCCCGCAAATCACCAAGATACTCACCCAACTCATCAATCACATCCAACGCACAAATAACCTCCTCATTACTTGGCTGCCTAGGTACCTTCTCACCTGAATAAACTAATTTATCATCAATATAAAAGAATCCCTCATAAGAAATCTTCTCCTCAATAAGTCCCAAAGTCTCATAAATTGCCTCAATAAACATCAAATTACTACGAAACTTCGCACTCAAAAAATTATCACTAACCAACTTATTAGACAACTGAGAATACTGAACAGGCCCAACAACAGAAACCCCACAAGGAGGCTTATTAATATAAAGTGTCACCTGCGGCTGCTCCCCAACAACAGGAGGATGATTCACCCAACGAGTGATCAAACCACGACCAATAACTATACTATTAAACTCACCATAAACCTCCAGACCATCACTATCCTTCTTCTTACTCAACTTAACCCGCTCAATATTCATACTAACAGTATCAACTACTAAGAAAATATGCGGATAAGTCCCAACTCTATAATACATGCGGAGCCCATCGCCCTCCTTCAAACAAAAGATCTGATGAGTAAAATGTGGATCCTCCATCCCTAATGAAAACCTATTTATACCTTCAAAGATTAAATCCTTCCTTGTAATCTTGCTACACAGATCCATGTCTTCACCACCAAGATTACATTCCATATTTCTTTTTTCTGCCTCATTTTCTTTTTCAAAATTTGCACTCAACTTACCACCTCATTCTCAAAATCATTAAAAATCTTACTAGGAGTAGGAGAAATCTGCCCCTGATACTTAGAATCCATTTTATCACCATAACCTATTTCACATGGAGAATCCATCTTATCGAGAATTAATTGACAGATACGCTGATTCGGATAAATAACTATCGGAACATCTCCAATATTACTAATTTCTAAAGTAATCCTACCGGAGAAGCCAGGATCAACATACCCAGCAGTAACATGAATGGTTAATCCTAACCGACCAAAACTTGAACGCCCCTCGACACGACCAACAATATCATTCGGAAGCTCAATATATTCAAGAGTAGAACCTAGAAAAAAATTCCCTGGATAAATAGTATACCCTTTTTCACTCAACTTAATTTTTTCCATATTTAAATCTTTCTTTTTAGTATCAACAATTATACCGGGTTTAAACCTTAACAGCTCATCCCCGAGCCTCAAATCAATCGATGCTGGCTGGATGTTTTCTTTTTTGAGTGGTTGTATTTTTAGGTTGTTTGTTTTTATATATTTTTTGATTTCTTGGTCGCTGAGTATACTCACAGTTATCATCTCCTGCATTCTTAATAGGTTACATCGAATATTTAAATTTTTTTGAAGCCAGAACTTATGGGAGAAACCTTTAAATATCTTTATGATTAATAATTAAAAATAGAGTTCGGTCCCACCATGTCACCTCCAATAAAAAAAAAGCATCACCTCCAGAATAAAAACCGAACTCTACTCCCCCCTTCCCTCCATGCAAGAAGGTCTCTCCATTGTTTCTCTCCAAAAAAATAGGGGGGATAAATCCCTCCTTATTTTTACACCCCAAAATCCCCCCTAGGTAGGGGGGAGAAAGAAAGTGTGACTAGGATACTTTCGCCTTAAAATCTTCTAATGTTAAAGTATGGGCGTAAAATTCTCCTAACCATATGGCGTTATCCATGTAGTCAATGAAAAAATAATCCTTAGTAATAGGAATATACTTACGTTTTTCTTTGACTACAAGAATTTTTTCCTGTGGCGTAATGTTTAACTTGATTTCTTTGAGGTACTTTTCCTCTGTTTTTGTCTCTAGCGGGTTCTCTGTTTCAATACGTAGTTTTATTGGTGTGTCTTTGAGTAGTAGGATTACTTCTGTTTTATATTCTTTGCTGGTATGGTACTGTATACAGAATTCTAGTTCGATTGGTGTGTTTTCTGTGAATTTGATTGTCTCGTTGAGTAGTTGTTTTACTGTTTTGTCTGGTGTGCATGTGATTGTCTGCATTTTTTCACCCCCTTTGTGTTTTTCTGTTTGTTTGTTATGTTGTTTCTCATATAAATACTTTAAGATGTAAAGGGGGTGAAGAAAAAAGAGTTAACCCTCCCCAGAATCCCCACCAACACCCCTATAACTCCCAACAACAACCTCAAAAACATAAGGCAACACAAGAAAACCCATAATCAACTTAGCACGCTCAACACCACTAACACCAACCCCACAACTACACTCACTACACTCAATCAAACTCACACCATCATAAAACAAACCATCCTCATTACAAACAAACTCACCCCAAACCAACTCCCTATAAAAACCACGAACCAACTCAAAAACCTTCTTCATATAATGCCTCAACAAAACCTCATCCCCAAACTCCAAATTAAACTGCTTCGCAGCAAAAAGATAACTCAAAGCCTCATGCTCCTTCAAAAGATACTCAACATTCAAAGACAAACCCTGCTTCAAATCCATCTCACCAAACTCATCCAAATCCTTATCAACACCTAATTCCTCTAAACTAACATTCTTCATAAAAAACACCTCAACCAAAATATAAACATAAAAATATATAAACCTTTGGAAAAAAAGAACAAAAAAGGTGATAACAAAATGAAAGACGTAACAAACAAAATAAAAACACTACCCACAGACATCCTAAAAGACATGAAACAAAGATACGAAAAATTCATACAAGAAAACAAAAGAGAACCAAAATACATCAAAATAAACGAAAAAGAATACATAACAACACAAAAATTCAAAGAAATACTAAAAAAAATACCACTCACCCCAGACACAAACATCGAAAACACAGACACCACAATCACCGCACAAGAATTCAAAGACGCCATAAAAAGATACGAAGAATTCAAAAAAACAAACAACCGAGAACCCAAAATAATATACCTAAGACCCTCAGAATACGTCCCCCTCCAAAAATTCAAAGAAATGAAACAAAGATGGGACATATTCATAACCACAAACCAAAGAGAACCAAAAACTATAAAAGTAAAGAAAGACTTCAACTACTTTAGGGTGGTAACCTTCATCGCAGAAAAACAAGACACCGGATATACCTGCGGACCAAGCAGCCTCGCCATGCTCCTCAGAGAACTCTCCGACGGAACACTAAAAATAACAGAAGAAGAACTCGCCCAAAAAGCAGGAACTACAAAAAAAGGAACCTCACATGAAGGCCTATTCAAAGCAGCCAAACAAATAGCCAAGCAACTCAACTGGGAAATCGAATGCACCGACAAAAAACTTAGCGAAATTACCTACAGAGAACTCGGAGAAATGATAGCTGACCCAAGAATAGGAGTTATAGCACACATCCGAACAAAAGGCTTCAAAATATGGAACAACCAAGACTTCGGACACTACGTATTCCCAGTCGCATTAGACCTCGACAAAAAAATAATAACAATCGCAGATCCAGCCAGAAGTAAACCAACAACATACGATGTAACATTCAAAGAATTTGAAGACGCATGCAAAGCTGTAACATACGCAAACTCCATCATAATCATCCGGAGGAAAAAGTAAGCCAACAACATACAATGTAACATTCAAAGAATTTGAAGACGCATGCGAAGCTGTAACATACGCAAACCCCATCCTAATCATCCGGAGGAAATAAGATGGAATACGAAGTATACCGAGAAATAAAAGTCAACCCAACAACAGAAGAAGAAAAAAAACAAGACACAGAAACAGAAGAAGACCTCGAGATAGAAATAATACTCCCAAAAATTCCCACATTCAGAATGTTGAAAGAATTCGGGGTAGACAGAGCAACAAACGATGCAAAAATAAGATTCGTAGAACTACTCCATTCTTTCGCTTATGAACTAGTTCAGAATTCTATAAAATACAGAGATATAGCAAAACGAAAGACCCTCTTCCCAGAAGATTTAGAATATGCAATAAAAGAAATGATAAGGTGAAGACCACCTTACCTCTTGTATTTTTTGCGTTTTTTCTTTTTATACTTTTTATATTTTTTTGTATTTTTTACGTAAATATCCTGCGTAGACTACTGCTTTTCCATTTTTATAATATACAGGAGTTAACCTCCAACGGGGATGATAGAGCTTCTCATATCCTGTAACTCCATCAAAATCAGCGCCACAATACTTACAAGTCAGTTCACCCTCATATACACCCTTAGGGTTATATAAAAGAGCATGATACTTGTGGCAGGCTGGGCAATAATTAACCCAGGACTTTACATAAATTTTATAGGCATATCCATGGGAATATACACCGCTTGGCATAAATTCCCCTGTAATTACTGGTTGTTCTACGGCAGTAGCTCCGCAGATCCCCATAACAAGAAAAAGAAGGGGGATTATATATTTTATATGACTCGAAATTTGATCACGCCTCCTTCCCTCTCTAATCACTAATTATAGTGAAAGTCATCGAGGAGTTAGTACATATTCAGAAAAGCGACTATTTATATTTAATGGTTTTCGGGGGAAACCAACACGTTTATATAATGTTAAAACTTCAAAAAAATATATGAACATAATAAAATACTTAATTAGTAATATGAAAACTCCTCCAAAAATTGTAAAAAAAATAAAAAAAGACGATGGAGAATATCTTGTAATTTTAACTGATAAAATCTCCTTAAAAGAAATTAAAAAGATAGAAAAATTTTGTGTCGAAGAAAATATTATAATAAAGAATATCGAGGGGGGAATAAGAATAGAAATAAAGACAGGTGAAAAAAATGAACATGTTACATGAGTTTCTGGAAAAATTTCAAGAACAAACAGATATATATGGTGAACCAGTTTATGATATAAGAATAGAATCCGCAGGAGAAATAAGCGTATACCCAGAAAATGGGACACAAATGGTAAGAGTCGATGACCAACACTTCCTCGTTACGCAGATAATACTATTTAGTGATTCGATCAATTTCTATATGAATGAAAAAATCATTTGGACATGTGAATACGACGAAATAGATCAATACTCAATAGATCGAGATATTATTTATATCTTAAGAAAAAAAAGATAATTACTTAAGCTCATCTTGAGATTGAAGAACTAATTCTTCAAACTTAAGTTCGTGAGTAACTTTCTTTCCATTTTTAAATTCATAAAGAGTTTTAAGAATTTGATGTAAAGAATCTACAGCATCGTTTACAACTCTAAATAATGCATTGTTTTCAGCTTCATAAGTAATTCCCCTCTTTACACGAACAGCCTGTACAAGAGCAAGATCCTCAAGCATTTTCTCGGCATCAACGCCTTCCCTATAAGTAGTTAAAAATTCACGTTCTTCCTCATCAGTTAACTGCTTTGCTATACTTTTAATAAGGTAAGGAGGTGCACTTTTCTCTCCAGATTCAAGGGTCTTAGAAACAAGAGACCCTTGTTTTGCTTGCTCTACTTTTAAAAATGCTGGATCTTTATAGATTTTTAAGTCGTGTGCGAGGCGTTCAACTGCATCCGGTTTAAGAAGAAATTGTTTTTCTAGGTCTTTGTTTGATGTAACTGGATAAACTATTTTGAAAAGCTCAATTTCTTTTTCATCTAGTTCATTCTCTGTTCTTTTTTTCTTGATGTCTCGCTGTGTGTTTTCCTTTACGAGTGCGAGGTCGATTTTTTTTCTCATTGTTCATATTAGTATTGTTTTTTATTAATAAATATTTTGATACCATAATCTTTTTATACTATAAGTTTCTTAGAATAAACAGTGCCGCCGTAGCTCAGTAGGTTAAAGTCCTGGACCCTATATAACACCACAAACACCCCAATAAACAGTGCCGCCGTAGCTCAGTAGGTAGAGCGTTCGGCTGTTAACCGATTGGTCACAGGTTCGAGCCCTGTCGGCGGCGTCAAAAAACGCAGGGGTGCCCGAGCGGCCAAAGGGGGAGGACTTAAGATCCTCTGGCGCAGGCCTTCAAGGGTTCGAATCCCTTCCCCTGCATTTGTATATGCCTCGGTAGCTCAATTTGGGAGAGCGCTGGATTTGTAATCCAGTGGTTGCGGGTTCAAGTCCCGTTCGAGGCTTTATTCTAATTTTTATCCCGCCTTAGCTCAATTTGGCAGAGCATCGGACTGTAGATCCGAGGGTTGCTGGTTCAAGTCCGGCAGGCGGGACTTTTACTACATTTAACTTATTTCAAGAATATATTGTGTATGGGGTGGAAATAGAAAAGTATATAAGGTATAAAGGTTAAAATTGTACCAAAAAAAGGTGATCAAATGAGCAAAGAAACAGAGATAAAAAAAATCAGCAAAGAAATTGAAGAACTCCAAGCAAAAATACTAGAAGTTCTACAAGACGAAAAATACACAGATGGGGTAGTAATCCTAGCCCTTACAAACCTCCTAATAGCAGTCCTTATAGTACTACCAGAAAAAGAGAGTAAAGAATTTAAAACTCAAATTAAAAAATACATAAACTCAGTCCTATAAATAGGTGATAAACTTGGATATAGAAACATTAAAAAATATTGTCCTCCAACTTGGAGAAAAAGTATCAATCCCAGAAGAAGAACTACTAAAAGTAGTAGAAAGAAATAAAGAAGAACTTAGAAGACGTGGAGTCGCAGAAGAAAAAATAGAATATCTTGCCTGGGCAAAAACAAGAAACGCCCTAAAAAGGAAACTAGTTATCCCAAACAATATTGAAGTATGCAATGGGTTCCTCTTTGGAAGAACAAAATGGTTCGACAGATCAAGAAGAGCAAGAGAAGAAGCTGAAAATTTTGTTCAAGAACATGGGATAGAAGCTGCAATCCTGGAAGGATATGTCAATGAGAACGGAGTTCCAATATACCGATCACCTAAATGGAGAGAAGGGCAGGAAATCCCAGAAGAAGATCCAGGAGCTGTTGGGATAGGACTATTCGAAAGAAATGGGGTCTGGAAACTTGCAGAAATAGATTTCAAAGGAAATGCCGCAAAAGAATACCAATACCCATTTAAAATGGGTCTATTCCCAATATATGTGAAAGAAGAAACAGATACAACAATGAGAATAACTATCTCAAGAAATACAATAAAATACAGTGACTATGTAGATCTAGAAGAATATCTAGACGTAATAAAAGAAAGAGCGGGAGATAGAATCCTAACAGACTTTAATTTCGATGAGTTCATAAATACACATATAAATGAATTTAACGCCTGGTGCATAATAGAAGCAGAAATCTTAAATATTACCCCCACTAAAAAAGGAGGAACAATGATTTCCGTAGAAAAAGCTAGCGACCCATTCAACTTCGATGAAATTACAACAATAGGTATATACTTCCCAGAAGACTATGAAATAGACTTTTCAGAAGATGCAGTTGAAGGTGTCTTTGTAGTATCTCCATACTACAATAACGAAGGAGAAATAGGATTATCAGGACTTGGCTATTGGGTTGAAGACATATACCGAGTTGAAGAATCCGAAGAAGCCCCAGTGGATTATAAAAATCCATGGGGCTAATCCCCCACTTTGGTGATTTACATGGCACTATTTCAAGAAAAAAAAGTAGAAATATCTGATAACGAAAGAACATCTATTTTTGAAGCCGTTGAAATGGAACTTACCACAAGACCAACATACATTCCTCCAGAAGCCCCAATGAAAGCACTATTTTATGGTGCTGATGGGACAGGGAAAAGTGGTACAGCTTTGGCTCTACTAGACTATTTAGATCTTGATAATGGCGAAAAACTTGTTTTAGTAGACTTAGATGCAGGGAATCTCCCAACTATATTAGCATATCATAGAGAAGCATATGAAAATGGAAACCTGGTTCTCTTTGATCCAACAAAATGGAAAGAAGTTATAGATGGAGCAGATAAGGATGTTGTCTTAGATTATAAAGAAACAATGATGAGAATAAAAGCTGCAGGAATTTGGATTAAAGAAAATTACCAAAAACATAAAATTAGAGCAGTTATTCTGGATGGTCTTAGTACTCTTTTAAAACATGCCGAATACCAAATGAGGATTGAAAAAAACATTGATGTTACGGGAAATGTGGTATTTAAGTACTGGGTGAATAGGAATAAAATGTTTTTAGAAATGATTGGATTATATAAGTCAATACCTCTAGACATTATATTTATAGGTCATGAAGACTTTGCGGTTTCAGAAAATGAAAAAGAAGCAACAAAAATAATGAAGAACACTAACGATATGATGTTTCAGAAAGTTCATTTTAAAGTAAAAGAAACAATGGACGGGAAAGTACAATTTGTAGCTAAAATTGATAAGAGTAAACAAAATATACTTAACAAAGGGAGGGAAATAGTTTTTGGAGAAGTTGATACAATAGATGAGGAAACAAATGAATATCTGTGGGAACCTACAAAAGTACTAGAGCTTTTAAGACCTGCTAGGTGATGGTGTGAAAGAATATATCTCTATGTGTATAATGGCAGATGAGATCCAATCAATTTGGGAGCCATTTCCTGGAGATCGTTTTTATTTACCTCGCCCCCTTTTTTTAAGTGGGGATAAGTTAACAATATATAAGACAAAGAAAAAAGTTTACAATTCTGGTTTATACTTTTTTGGTTGTGGAGATAATTTGTTGGATAAATTTGTTATTTCCTATAAAGGAGTTTTCTCATATCATATACCAAATCAAGAAGATATTCAAAATTTGTTACTCAAAAAAATTCAGGATTATAGTACAGTCCGAGAATTATTTACAGATTTTGTTCAGTTTGTTTTCAAAGAGAAACAAATTCTTAGATATGATCTAACTTCTCTGTGGTTAATGTTCTATTATTTCCGATGTTATAATAAGGAATGGAATGGTGATGATTGGGTTAAGGAGGAATAAATTTGGATTTTACATCTAAATATATTGTTTTAGAAGGAATTGATGGCTCTGGGAAAACTACTATTTCAATGGAATTAGCAAAAAGGATAAGTACTGAAAATTGCGAAGTAACAGTCGTAGCTGAACCATTTACCCCAGATATTAAATCAATTGTTGATACTGTATATTATAGTAATTTTCACAATTTAGATGAAATTTTAACTGTTTTATTTGCGGCAGATCGCCTTATTCTTAAAGATTATATTTTAAGACATCTTGAAAGAGGGGGTTGTGTTGTTTCTGATCGTTCCAAATATTCAAGTTTCGCATATCAAAATGTTAGTATTGATTATAATGTGTTCGTTAATCAGTTTATGTTGGAGCCAGATATCATAGTATATTTGGATATTCCTGTTGAACTTGCAATGAAAAGGGTAAATTCGTTTGATATATATGAAAATTCTGTTGATTTGTCTGAGTGTCTTAAATGGTATCGGAATAATTTGAGAAATTTTGCGGAAGATTTAAATATTCAGCTTGTTCAAATAGATATTGATGAAGGGAAAACTCCTACAGATATAGTTAATGAAATTTTTGAAAAATTCGAAGGGTGAATATATGGATTGGATTACTATTTTAGCGGAAAGCTTCTTGTTTGGTGTTGGATTTTGGGCAAGTTTTGTCTGTTTACTATATTTCTTAGGATTATTTGTCCGTGAAAATGAAATTCCTCCCGAAGATATATATGAAGAAGATAAAACAAGATACAACTTTGAAAAGGGATTAGAAGAAAATCTGAAAAAGTATAAATAGGGGGGGAATTATTGAAAGAGATTATTACAGAAATTCATAAGTGTCAGTCCTGTGATTTACATAAAACAACTAACAAAAAAGTTATTGGAAGAGGAAGTTATAACCCAAAATATTTATTCATCGGTGAAGCTCCAGGATCTGAGGAAGAAAAACAGGGAGTTCCATTTGTAGGAAAATCAGGAAAATTATTAGAAGAATGGATAAAATACTTAGGAATTAAAGACGATGAATACGCGATTATTAATTGCGTAAAATGTAGACCCCCTGAAAATAGAGACCCTACCTTTATTGAGTTAGAAAGATGTGAATTCTTTTTAAAAGAACAAATAAAATTTTTAAACCCAAAAAATATTATTATACTGGGAAGGATTGTCCTTAATTTACTAACAATTGAAACAAAAATAACTTCAGTCGCAGGAAAGAAAGTAAGGGCGAAAAGAGAAAAAGAATATTTAAAGGGTATAAATATTTATGCAATGCCTCACCCTAGTTATTATTTGAGGAACGGCTATCTTGGGATGGAAAATGATTTAAAAAAACTAAAAAAAAAATTGACAACTACAGACAAACCGCTAATCTCTTTACATAACCACACAACATACTCTGTTGGGGATGGTCTTACCTCCTTAGAAGAATTGATAGATTATGCAGTAAAAAATAATCATCCAGCAGTTGCAATATCTGATCATGGAACAATTAGTGGGTGGTATAAATTTGGAAAATTATGTAAAGAAAAAAAAATAAAACCGTTATTTGGTGTTGAATTTTACGTAGAATATGAGAAAGAGAGATATCACTTTTTAGCATTAGCAAAAGATAATAATGGAATTGAAAATCTATTAAAATTAAATGCGATTGCTTATGAGAATTTCTATAGAAAACCTGTAATAAAGTTAAAAGATCTTATAACATATAGAAAAGGGTTAATTGTGGCTACTGCTTGTTTAGGTGGTCTCTTCCCGCAATTCATACTAAAGGAATCTTATAAAGAATTAGAGAGTTTTATTAAACTTTTTAAAGAGAGTTTTGGTGATGATTTTTATCTAGAATATCAATTACATGAACTAGACGAACAAAAAAAAGTAAATGAGGTATTAAAAGAATATTCGAAAAAATATCAAATTAAAACAATTATTACACTTGATATTCACTATTTAACGAAGAAGGATAAAAAAATTCACAGTGCTTTAAAATCTATCGCATATAAGACAAAGTATGGAACCTCAGAATTTAGAACAGATAACCATTATTATACCCAGGAAGATATATTCTCTACGATAGATAAAGTGGGATTAACTATAGAGGATTATCAAAATTCAGTAGATAATATTTATGAGATAATAGAGAAATGCAACGCTACCTTTGATTTTAACCAATCATATTTTCCAAAATGTAATTTAAAAATTGATATAGAAGAATATTGTGTAAATAGATTAAAAGAATTAAATCTTTATAGGGAACCTTATATTTCGAGATTAGAAAAAGAATTGCAAGTAATAAAAGAAAAGGGTTTCGAGGAATATTTCTTAATTATAAAAACCTTAATAGATTATTCGAACGAGAATAATATTTTAGTTGGTCCAGGAAGGGGTTCTGCAGTAGGTTCCCTTGTTGTGTACTTACTAGGTATAACAAAAGTGGATCCTATAAAGTATGGGTTATTGTTTGAACGATTTTTAGACCCAGAAAGACCGGATAATCCAGATATTGATTTAGATTTTCAACATACAAGAAGAGATGAAATATATAAATATTTGGAAGAAACTTATGGAGAAGATCATGTATGTAGAATTGTAACATTCGGAAAGTTTCATTTGAAACAAGCCTTAAGGGATGTTTCAAGGATTCTTGATATCCCATTAAGTGAGGTTAATTGGGTTGCAAAGAAAATAGGAGATCAAGTGAAAACATACGAAGAGGCTTTAGAGATTCCTGAGTTCCAAAAATTTTTAAGAAAGTATCCAAAGTTAAGTGAAATTGTTCCTAAACTTATAAATAGAATTCGGCATAGGTCTCTTCATGCTGCTGGAGTTGTTGTTACACCCCGCCCCCTTAGTGAAATTATCTCATATGAAAAGGTGAGAGGAGTAAAAGTTTCTCCTTTTGATAAAGATGATTTAGATGATATGGGGATTTTAAAATTAGATATATTGGCGCTTAAAACATTAGATATAATTAGTAAGGCATTAAAAAGTGCTGGACTAACTCAGGATGATTTACCTCTAGAGTTTGACGATCCTGAAGTATTTAAAATTTTCAGAGAAGGAAAAACACTTGGGGTTTTCCAGTTTAAGAGCAACTTGTTAACCCAAATTTCAAGAAGGTTAAGAATTTCTAATTTTAAAGAATTATATGATGCTACTACAATTGCTAGGCCGGGTCCTCTCCATTCTGGGCAAACTGAACAGTATATTCGTAGATGTCAAGGTATAGAACCCGTTGAATATGTACATGAATCTCTAGAGGAAATAACGAAGGATTCTTATGGTCTTCTTTTATATCAGGAGCAAATTATGTTAGCTTCTATTAAATTAGCAAATTTCTCTTTCTCAGAAGCTAATCGCCTTAGGAAAGTTATCTCTAAAACGAAAGGTGTAGAAGAAATGGATAAATATAAAGAGAAATTTATCCAAGGATGTATTAGTAATAATATCCCTGAAAAGATTGCGAATATTATATGGGATTCAATAAGAGAAGCAGGAAAATATTCCTTCAACAAAAGCCATGCGGTTGCCTATTCCGTACTTTCTTATTGGTGTGCATGGTTAAGAAGGTATTATCCAAGGGAATGGTTAGTAGCAGTAGCTAGTATTGAGGAAGATTTTAGGAGAAAAGCTTTATATGAATTAGTCAGTTTGGGGGAGGAAATCCACTTACCAGATATTAATAAGAGTGAGAGAGATTTTGAAATTATTGATGGGAAAGTATATATGGGGCTAATAAGTATTGATGGTGTTGGTGAGAAAGCAGTTGAGGAAATTATCAAAAATAGACCTTATAAGAATTTTGAGGATTTTTATCGAAAGGTAGAACGGCGTAAGGTTAATATTAGAGTAATCGAAAAATTGATTGTTTGTGGGTGTTTTGATGAGTTGGAAGATAGACATGTGTTATATGAGTCTATATTTGATGGTGAGTTACCTAGGGATGAAGAGGAACTCATAAGGCTCCAAGATTTATGTCTTGATTTTTCTGGAGTTTCCGGAGTTTCTGATTATTATGATTGCCCCTATTCTAATATAGATGTTAGTAGAATTAAAGATATAGATTATACTCAGGATAATCTTGTATGGATAAAAGGAGTTATAAAAGATTTGGAAGTAAGGAAAGTAAGGAATGATAGGATTATTTATAATTTTGCAGACACGCATGCTCATTTTATGGCCCAAGATAGTAGTTGGGAAATTTTGTGTTATGTATCTCCGGAGATTTTCTATTTATATAAGGATTATATAGATGAAGGAGCTCCTGTTCTTTTACGTGGATTTATTTATGAGAATTTGGAGAAGCTTTTTGTTGATATGGTTGTCCCCTTATCTCCTGGTATGGAGGTTCCTGGGTTTTTGGATAGTTTTCTTGGTGGAAAAGTGGATAGGATTCTTGATAGGTTAGGAGATGGGTGTACGGTTATAGAATCTGCCACATATAATGTTTCTCGTAAAGGAAACCCTTATGTTAAGTTACAATTTAGGGATGGAAACGAAGGTCTCCTTTTTAAATTACCGAAAAGTATATTAATGCCTGGGACAATTATAAAGTATACAATTGTAAAACCACCATTTATAAATGTTTTAGAAACATATAAAGGGGAATAATATGAAGAAAATGAAACTATATCTTGATATAAAAAACCAGAAACCTACTCTTAAATACAACGAAGACGGTGAAATAATCGGATTAGAGGTAGAAGACGACTTCGTAATCGTAGAAAGGAATGTTATGGGAGAACAAATTATCTATAACATCCTAGTAAGTGACACAAAGAAATGCACTAAATGTGGGGAAGAAAAAACAAGAAAAGAATACTATAAACACCCATCCTCACTTACTGGATGTCAAAGCTACTGTAAAGATTGTACTAATATAACAAAAAGTAAAAGAGATGAAAAAATAAAAGGAAATCTTGTTATAAAAGCAAGACGCCTAAGAGAATACTAGGAGAAGCTCTATGAGAATGAGTAAATCAAGAGCTCTTGCCTATTTATGGTGCCCTTATAAATTTAAATTAGATTATATTGATGGGCTAAGGGAAGAGCAAGAAATAGAAGAAGGATCCCCCCTAAAAATTGGAGTAGACCTCCATGAAATATTTGAAAAATTCTATGATCTTGAAGAAGCAAAAAATATAGAAGAGCCTTACGCGGAAAACATCGAAAAAATAATATATGAGAATTTTGAGGATTCAGAAAAGTATCAGAAGCATATTAAAAACTTTTCTCTTTTTAATGAATATTTAATAAAAAAATATGGTGTTGATAATTATTTTCCAGTACAGCGGGAATTAGAGATCTATAATGAGGAATATCATGTAGTGGGGATTATAGATCGTGTTGATGAACACGACAAGAGGATTTTAATTGATTATAAGACTGGAAAAAGTAAGAATGTTAAGAATTATCTTTTTGAACTTTCTCTTTATAAATATATTTATGAGGAAGCAGGTTATGGTAGAATAGATGAAGTGGGAATTTATTTTTCACAAAATAATCAGTTAACGCTAACCACTTTAACAGAAACTGATATTGAAAGAAGCTTAAGAATATTAGAACTTATTCGTCAAAAAATTAAAGAAGAATATTTCCCTAAGAAGGGAGGATATAAGTGTAATTTCTGTGAACATAAGATTCTTTGTGATTTTGATGATTTAACTAATTAACGACAGAAGTCGCCCACTTCTATAAGTGGGTGATGAATGTCGCTTGACAATTCTTTCCTAATACTGTATAATCAGTAGAAGTAATAAAAAAATATATAGAATCTCAAGGGAAGGAGGTGTAATCTTGCTAAAGGCATATAAATACAGAATATATCCAACTAAAGAACAAGAAGAATATCTATCAAAAGTATTTGGGTGTGTAAGGTTTATATATAACAAAATGCTTTATGACAAAATAGAGCATTATAAACAAACAGGAGAAATGTTAAAAAATACACCTGCACAGTATAAAAAAGAGTTTCCTTTTCTAAAGGAAGTAGATAGTCTTGCTCTTGCTAATGCACAAATAAATTTAGAAAAAGCATATAAAAACTTTTTCAGAGATAAAAAAGTAGGCTTTCCTAAATTCAAGAAAAAGAAGGGCTATCAATCTTATACAACAAACAATCAAAATGGAACAGTAGAAATTATAAATGGCTATCTTAAAATACCAAAACTAAAAACTATGATAAAAGTAAAACAACATAGACTATTTGAAGGCAAAATCAAATCAGTAACAATATCAAAGACACCTACAGGTAAATACTATGCTTCAATACTTGTAGAAACTGAAATAGAAAAATTACCTAAAACAGACAAAAAAGTAGGAATAGATTTAGGATTAAAGTATTTTTTAGTGTTATCAGATGGAACAAAGATAGAAAATCCCAAATGGTTAAGGCGAACTGAAAAGAGAATAAAGAAAGTCCAGAGGGATTTATCGAGAAAGCAAAAGCATAGTAAGAACTACGAAAAAACAAGGTTGCGCCTTGCGAAACTACATGAGAAAATAGCAAATCAAAGGAAAGATTTTTTACACAAGTTATCCTCTAAAATTATAAACGAAAACCAAGTTATAGTTTTAGAGGACTTAAAGGTAAAAAATATGCAACAAAACAAATACATGGCAAAAGCAATAAGTGAAGTATCATGGTCAGAATTTAGAAGAATGTTAGAATACAAAGCTAACTGGTATGGTAGAGAAATAATAATAGCACCACAAAATTATGCATCAAGTCAAATATGTAGTGAATGTGGATATAAAAATGTAGAAGTAAAGAATTTAGCATTAAGGGAATGGGAATGTCCAAATTGTGGTGCTATCCATGATAGAGATATAAATGCATCAAAGAACCTGCTAAAATTAGCCATGTAATTGGTAAAGCTGGGGATGGAACAGCCCTTTGAGCGTGGGTAATCTGGTAACAGAAGTTACCTTGACCACGAAGCCGCCACCTCTATAGGTGGGGGCAGTTCACGTGAGGGAGAATAATGGAGGAAATTATTGACTCAATAATAAAACAACTTATAAACATAGTAAAAAATGGTGGAGAAGAAGAACACGTGAGGGAGAATAATGGAGGAAATTATTGACTCAATAATAAAACAACTTATAAACATAGTAAAAAATGGTGGAGAAGAAGAATATTTAGAATATTATGATGGAAATAAAAAATACAAAATCAGGGTTACACATGATTTCTTTGAGATTATAAAAGCTGGTGAAAAAGTAAGAATCGATTGGCTTGGAATCGGAGCGCTAGATCTTGATGGAGCATTAGATATTGATGTATCTCTACTCGAAAAGCTATTCTTTAACATAGTGCGAAATATGAATTTCTTAGAGTAGTGATATTATGTTTTTCCAATTAGCTTTCCCGAAAAGAGTAACATTTAAACATTCTCCATCAGAATATAAAAGAGTAGAAGATATAATTCGCCGAATGAATGGGAAAGTTTCTATTTATAGGTCAGTACATGATTTTTATGATTTCCCATCAGCTGATACTGCTATTATAAAAAAAATTTTTTTTGATTTTGATTATGATTCAGAAAACCCTACAAAATGTTTAGAAGATGTCCAAACTTTACATGAGTGGTTAAATAAAAAAAAATATGGGCATTCTATATTTTTTAGCGGGAGAGGGTTTCACTGCTTTGTAAAAGCAATGTTTAGTAAAACTCCTAAAAATGCGCAGGTAGCGATAAGAAAATGTTTTTATTCTTTAATGGATTCCCTCGATATTAGAAGCGACTCTACTTATGATATTATGAGGGTTGCAAGATTACCAAATACTTTAAATACTAAATCTAAAAGATTTTGCATCCCATTAAAAGAAAATGAGATCTATTGGAATTATGATGAAATTGCGAATTTAGCAAGGGCTCCCAGAAATATCCAAAATTATATTAATGGCGGTTATTTAGACCTTACAAAGTATGATTGTTTTGAGTTTAGTGAAGATGAAATAAATAAACTTGATGGGATAGAGATTGATGAAGAAATGGATGTCAATTTATCGGAATTCCCACCATGCGTAAGAAACCTATTTAATAAGAAAATTTTAAATTACAGAGAGAGATTTATTATTATATTAGCTTTTAAGGAATTGTGTTATCCACAGAAGGTTCTTGTTTCTTTTCTAAAAAAAATTTTAGATCCGAAAAAGTTCTATCATTGTATTTATGAAGAAAATCAAGTAGAATATCTCTATTCTAGATCAGACTTATTCTTCCCTTCTTGTGCAACTCTTAAAGGAGAAGGGTTTTGTTATGGACCTTGTTCGAATAAAATTTATTTATAGGTGATATAGTGAGGGTTACAAGGAAAGATGAAATCCCTAAGCTTTGTAGGTGGTACCTAGAAAATATAAAAGAACCAGCGAGAACTCAAGAAATTATTGATTATGCTATAAACAATAAAATTGTTGGGAAACATTTGCAACTAACGATACAAAGAGTCTCACAGATTATGAGGTGTAATAATGATTTTATCAGTGAAAAAAATAAAGATGGGATTAATGTATGGAGGGTTAAAAAGTGACAGTTTATATTGATGATAGAGAACCTCTATCCATAGTTACGATGGCAAGTAATTTTTTTCCAATAAAAAAAAAGCGATTAGATGTGGGGGATATTGTCTATAAAGATCTTGTGGGGATAGAGAGAAAAACTGCACAAGATTTTTATAGTAGTCTTTCTGATGGGAGACTGTTTAATCAGGCAGTTAGATTAAGTGAAACATTTAAATATCCATTACTTGTTGTGATCGGGAAAGACTCTGATTTTTATAATTATAGGAATTATGGAATTAAAGAATATTTAGGAGCTATTTCATCTATAATAGCTAGGACTGGGGTCTATTGTTATAGGGTAAAAGATTTATGGGAGTTCTTTTATTTTTCATCTTCTTTTATAGAGAAAGCAATTGACGGAAAAAATAAAATAATTACAAAAAAAATAAAAATATCAAAGAATCCAACAATAAATCTATTGTGTTCAATAAATGGCATAGGAGAAAAAAAAGCTCAAAAAATCTTCGATTTCTGTGAAGGAGATTTATATAAGCTATTTATAATGGATGACGATGAATTTTTATCTATTAATGGTATTGGAAAACGTGATTTAGAGAGGATTCGTGAGATTTTTAAACCGAGGTGTTAATATGAGAAGGTACCCTACAGCATTAGAGTTGGAAGCCTATCTTAATCAAGGGTATAGTTTAAGAAAAATAAGCCAATTAACGGGGGTTTCAGTTCCAACATTGTCAAAACTTTGTGATACATATGGAATAGAAAAACCTAAAATTGGTAGACCTAAAGGTTTTAAAACAGATAAAGAAACTCGTGATAAAATTAGTAAGAAGATTAAAGAATGGTGGGAAGAGAGATGAATGAAGAAGTTGTGAAAAATTTTGCTTTTTCATATTTTCAGGGATTGAAGAATGTTTATTTCTCTAAGTTTGGAGAAGAAAGAATTATGACATTCGAGTTTGTTGATGAAGAGTGTTTTCATTTAGGTTTAGGGAAGTTAAGAAAGGATAATGTTTTAGATATGTTTTTGGTGGACGATGAGAAATTAATTCTTACTTGTGATCGTGATAATTACGAAACAGCAATGTATATGACTGCTGCTCAAATGGCAATGAATGGATGGTTAGCAGAGTTTTCAAGGAAAGTGGATATTGAAAGAGAAGTGATGAAACACTTAGAAGAAATCGAGGAGGATTAAGAGTGGTTTTTGTTAATCGTGGGAAAGATTTAAATGAATTATGGGTTAATGGACTTTCTCATATTATTACTCATGGGGATGAAGTGATTAATGAAAGAGGAAGTAAGGTTTTAGAGTATTGTAGTATTTTAAGCGAAATTCCCATTAAGAAAATAGGGGGTGTGCCTACTGCCTATCCATTAAAAGATAGTGCTGTTAAAGAGTATGAGAATGCAATGATAAATCCTAAAAAAAACGGTTTTACATATACATATGGAAATCGTTTCCGTGAGTTTTTTGGGGTTGATCAGATTGAATGTGTTATAGAAAAGTTAAAAACGGGGAATACTCGACGGGCTTATATGACTACGTGGGATCCTGAAAGAGATCTTTATAAATCTGAAGTACCTTGTTTGGTGGGTATTTCTTTTCAGAATAGTGGGAATAGGTTGTTTGTTTCTGGGGTTTGGAGATCTCATGATTTTTATGGGGCTTTTCCAGCTAATTTAATTGCCCTTAGGAAAATGTGTGGGTATGTTTCTAGAGAAACTAATATTCCTATGGGGTTGTTGAATGTTTTATCGATAAATGCTCATATTTATGGGACAGATTATGAACAAGCAAAGAAAATAGTTCAGAAAGAAATAAAGAGGCAATTTTATGGATGAAAAAATTGATTTCCTTTTATTGTACACTGAGGTTACATTTCTTGAGACATTATTAATTCAGTTAATCTTTAGAAAAATGGGGGAAAAAGAATGAATGTGTTTTCAAGTTCAAGGACAATTTGTGAAAAGTTTGACAAAAGAAGAATAGTTGCGAGTCTACTTAGGGAAACTGAGATTGATAATGAAACCGCAAAAAAAATAGCAAGATCTGTAGAAAGACAGTTAAAGGAAAGGAATATTGAAAATGTTAGTACTTTAGAAATAAGAGATTTAGTTAGGAATCAACTATTTAAAAGGGGATATATAAAAGATGCTAAAAATTATGAAACTATCGGTCTCCCTATTTATGAGATAAGGAAGATGTTATCTATTTTTGATAGGGATAATGCTAATCTACAAGATAATCCAGAAACTTTTCATAAGAAAGTAGCGGATAATATTACTAAGGATTTTGCTTTAACTCTTTTACCTACAGAAATTTCAAGGGTTCATTTAGTAGGAGACATACATATTCACGACCTTGAGTATTTTGCGTCAAGGTCTTTAAACTGTTTACAACATAGCTTATTATATTATATTAAGTATGGTCTTAAAGTAGATGGAACAGGGGAACATACAAGTGCTGCATCATCTGCGAAGAATATTGAAACACTTGTGAATCATGCTGGACAAGCTTTAATGGCGGCTCAAAATAATATGTCTGGTGGGCAGTCTTACAGTTTGTTTAATGTTTTTCTTGCGCCTTTTGCTGAAAATATCGAGTATGAGAGGATTAAGCAGGCTATGCAAATGTTTATATTTAATATGAATATGTCTTATTGTTCTCGTGGAGGACAAAGTGTTTTTTCTACGATTTCATTAGATTTTAATATACCTGAGTTTTTGGAAGATGAGCCTGCTTATGGTCCTGGTGGAGAAAGATGTGGTGTCTATGGAGATTATTTAGAAGAAGCTAGGTTAATATTAAAAGCAATTACTGAGGTTCATATGGAAGGTGATTCGCTTGGTAAACCTCATTTATTTCCTAATACAATTTATAATTTAGATAATCGGGTATTTAATGATGGTGAATGTATTGATTTATTAGATGATGTGCTTTCTCTCTCTCAAAAGTATTCAATCCCCTATTTTATGAGGCAAGAGGGGGGAGATAATTTTACTAATGCTATGGGTTGTAGGACTAGGTTGAGTACTAATTGGACAGGAGATTGGGATACTGATTGTTTAAGGACTGGTAATACTTCTTATATTACAATTAATATACCTCGGTTAGGATTTTTTGAAGATCCAATAGCAAGGTTATATAAAAATTTAGAATTGTCTCGGGAAGCAATTGAGATTCGTTTGGAGCAGGCTAAAAAGCTAATGAAGTTGGGGAAACTTAAATTTTTAACGCAGGAAAATGATGGTGGGCCATTATATAGGATAGAGAATGGAACTCTTACGTTTGGGGTTGTTGGCCTCCATGAGTACTGTCAGAATATTGGTATAGAGGATGGTATAATTAGTAAAGAAGGGCAGAAAGAAACTCATGAAATATTAAGGATAATTAATGAATACGCTGCAGAATTAAAAGATGAGACAGGGTTAAGATGGACTGTTATTCAGACACCAGCGGAAACAACAGCATACAGGTTTGCACAGTTAGATATAAAGGAATACCCAGGAAAAGTGAACTATCAGGGAAGTGTAGGAAATGAATATTATACTAATTCAACCCATGTTCCTGTTTCTGCAGGATTAGACTTAGTTGAGAGGATAAAAATTGAAGAACAATATCATGAACTAACAATGGGTGGACATATTCATCATGTCTGGTTAGGAGAAAGTGGGAATAAAGATGCTATTCGGTCTTTAACTGAAAAAATATATAAGAATAGTAAGATAGGGTTTTGGGCGTTTTCTAGTGTGAATACTTACTGTTTTAATTGCTATAAAATTGTGAGTGGAAAAAGAGAAAAATGTTTATATTGTGGCGATTCCGAAAATATAGAATGGTATGACAGAATTACAGGTTATCTCCAGCAAGTTGGTAGAAAGAAGGATAGTACCGGCGGATGGAACCCAGGGAAGTATCAGGAATTTCTTGATCGAAAAAGGTGGTAAATTGAACTTTCGAGTAATTTACGCAAAAGTGGATAGATACGAAGATTTAGAGGCGTTATCAAAAGAAGAATTAACAAAAAAAATTCTTAAAAGGATACCTAAAAGTGATGAAAAATATATTTTTAAAATTTTTGAGAGGGATTAATATGGATATAAATATAATTTTTGCAATTGTGTTAGGAAATTTGATAAGAATTTTAGAAATGGATGGATATATTCCTCTTCCTACAGTGGTAGATGGGAAGCTTTACTTGAACGCAGTAGGAAATGTTATTATAGGATGTGTTGCAGGATTTGTTGGAATTAAATTGGGATTAATTCCTTCTGATTTTATAAGTGTCTTGTTATTTACATATGCTACTCCATATACTTTAGAGAGGCTTATCCAAAAAACGACAAAAGCGGAATTAGAAGATATTGCGTAGGGGTACACCATTATGAGTGTATATGATGGGGATTGCCCCTATAATTTCATTCATTTTTTGATATTTTTCTATTTGAGTATAATCAGATAATCCTACTTGTAAAAATGTATGAATATGTGCAGCTATATCGGCTGCAGCTACAGTATCAATGTTTTCTTGGATGTCTACAATTACAACTGGTTTTTGAACGCTTTGGCTGTATGTTGCTTTAGCTACGCATTTTATGTTAAATTGTATAAAAAGATATTCTAAGATATATAGAATGCTTTGTAGATAATCTGATGTATATTTGGCTCTAGTTTTTTCATCATATAACCTAATTCTATCGTCAAAGTGGATTATTTTATCCCTCCTAAATTAAGAAGAATTGTGAAAATGATACCTATTGAGCTTGTTAAAATAACAAATATTAATTTCCATATTAGGTTATATAAACGGTTTAATTCCTCTATAATTTCTTCTTTATCTTCTCGGGAAATTTTTTGTTTTATTTCCATTTTTTGACCATTTTGTTCTTTTTGTAAAAAATTGTATTTAACATCAACTGCTTCCAGTTGTTTTTTTATTTGACCCATTTCTTTTAGTAATTCTTCTTTCATTTGAAATATAAGAGCAATATTTTGACAGTTGTGTTCACTCATATTAATTCCTCTATAACTCTCTTACGATTAAATCGACTTCATAGTTACTTGTAGGAGGATCTTCTGTAAAAACACGAATTCTTATTTTGCTTCCATAGATTGTTTCTTGGGTTTCGTAAGAATGTAGGTTAGAAGTATAAACATTATCTAGATGTTCAAATAAATAATCCGAGGAAATGGGGACCCAATAACTTTTTGTCCCTATTTCTCTTTTAGTGTAGATTTGTATTCCAGTAGAAGCTGAGGGAGAAATGGAATAAAATTCAAAGTTATATGTTTTTTTAGCTGGCTCTGGAAGATCTATATCAACAAATGAATCATAGGGATCATTGCTTGTGGTGATTGAAAATGTATTACTATATATTACACTATTAGTAATACTATAATTTTTAATAATCTCAGTTTTTATCTCATTAATTTTTGTTGTAAAAACTGTAGACGATAGTAGACCTTCTATTATCGTTTTTATTTCGTTAATCTTATTATTGAAGCTTGTTGTTGTTAAAAGATCGTTAATTAAGGTTTTAATTTCATCTATTTTGGAGTTAAATGATGAAAGAGTAACTAGTGATTCAATTTTATTAATAACTTCATTTAATTTTGAAGTAAAAGTCGTATTTGTTACAAGATTAGAAGACGAATTATTTAATTCTTCTAATTCACTCAAAATATTATTTTCTAATAAAATGAAGGTATTTTTATCGAGAAGACTTTCAGATTGAACAAATAGGGCTATTTTTTCTTGATCTTCTTCTGCATTGATTGCAAGATTATTTTCAGCTTCATACAAGTAAACATTTATTGGGGATGATGTTCCTTCGATTATAGTTTTCGTTTTTAGATAAGTATCCTCAAAAGTGAATTTTGTAATCTGTGAAGTTAGTTCCGGAAGAACAGTCTCTCTAAGTTTCGTAAGAGTTTCATCATCTAATTTACTTAGAACATATCCTGAAGTCAAAAGGTCTTCAATTGAAGTAAGAGCATCAGCGCAAATTCCCATTATTTATCCCCCATAATTTCATCGATTTTTCTTTCTAATTCTTCTATTTTTTTAATAAGTTTTTGATTTAATTCATATTCTGCCTTTCTTTGTTTAATAGTTTCGACTTTACTTTTACTATCAACTTCTAGGATCGCATATCCACCATCTTTTTCTATAATTTTCATTTTTTATCACCCTATGTAGTCATTGGAACTACACCAACTTTCCTAACAATTGGAGATGGGACATCTTCTGATGATCTTCCCATACAAATTCTTAATCTTAGGTATTTTCCATATAATGGATAACTATTTCCCTTATAAACATAGATATCTTTAATTTCTATATTAGCAGTAAGATTGTCATTTGCGTATATATGTAAGTATTTTATATCTTCAATACTATACTTTTTAGTGAGTTTTAAGATAGTATGAATATATTCATTTTGATTAGGAATGACAGGTAATCTAAATTTCTGAATAACTTCTTTTCCTTCATTGTCACTAGAAAGTACAAGAGTTAATAATCCTTGTCTGAGTTTTTTATCAGATTTAATTTTTAATAAGAGGTATTTCCCATCTCTAAATTTATTCCCATTAACTTCTACTGTTCTAAGTTTTCCTGTTCCTCCTCCATCCAAAATAATTGGAGTTAAATACAAGGGCTCTCTATTCGTTATTATATCAGATTCTAAGCCTAGATAAAAATTGTATTCATCTTCTTCGTAAGTTGCAGTATAGTGACTGTAATCAATAGAGCCATTATATAAATCTTTCAAACGTAAATCAGAGAAGATTTTATTCCATTTTATACCATCATCTGAGCACTCAACGTTTACTCGTATATATGAGTTTATTTCTTCTTCCTCTGATTTTGGTCCAGTTGCCCAAATTCTACACCATTCCCAATGGCTAAAGCGCTGACTTTCGTTTTCTAAGGCTTCTTGAATAACTTGGTCCCCATTGAATGGGGGGGTAACAAGACATCCTTGTAGCCCATCCGCAACGCCAATATCCCCATGATCTTGAGGTACAGTAACTTCCTCTTCCCCGACAAGGATTAAATCTGCTTTTACCGCATATCCAAGTGCTTCAGAATATTTTAACACTGGAGATTGATTGTCTTCTGATGGACTTAAAGTAATTCGCCAAACAAAGGAGTTTCCTAATTCATCAAATTTAAAAGTGCCTGAAGTTGCATCAATAAATGTTTGCCCTCCATCGTTAGATACTTCTATTTTATATCTTGATTTTCCTGGGGTAACTATATTTGCTTGTATATTTCCCCCACTAATATCATATGGGGTAGTAGAAGGAGCACTTTCAATGATACCATCTCTTAATAAAATAGTTTCTGTTTTCTTTGTGGCTACTCCTACTTCTACATCCATTGCATTGGTATATGCTCTGTATAAGTAGGGGACATATCTCCCTGGGAACATTTTACTGTCTTCACCATAGCTTAAAAACATATCAGCTTGAGGAATAGAAATATAATCCGCAAATGGATCATTGCGGACACCACCAGAACCTGGAAAAATACATTTGATTAACAAGTCATATACTGCTCCCTTACTATTTTTCCAATTCGCAGGAATAGGAGGTATCTTTGTTTTAAGGTTCCCTCTCCATGGAATATTATGATAAGATCCATGTAGGCTTCTATAAGCATATGGTGACATAAGAACTACTGCTGCATACCATCCAGGTTTTATCCAATACTTTCTATTAAATTTGCCTTCAACTGTGATTGGGTCTTTTGAAAAATGAGATGAAAATGCGTACCATTGAGAATCCACAATAGGGTCCATTCTTTTTTTCTCTTGATTTATTGAGAAGAGGATGATTTTAGCCTGGTAGATATTGGAGTAATCCCATAACCCTATTTTAATATAATCTAATAGCCCTTCATCTTTATTATAGAAGAATACACCTACTACATGAGATTTCTTCGTTGTGCTATAATATACATCGTGAGGGAAATATGCACGCGTTTTAGTGGGAGGAACATGAGGTAATTTATTAATTGATAAAACTTCTTTTATATCTGTCTCTTCTTCCTCTGGAATTGTTTTTACTACTGTATTAGGGGCTTCTACTTGTTGTGGGGGGAGTGTTGAAGTATAAGTAATTTTTGTTGGAGGAGCTTGAGTAGTAACAACATACTTAGATAAACTAATTTCTCCTTTTATAAAATCAAAACCTACGTAATAACATTTATCTTGATTAATCTGTGATGGTTCTTTTAACGTCCAAGTCAATGTAGCAGATTTACTAAACTTTTGTTTTATAATTGGATCTGGTTCAACTTGAGCTCCCTCTCTACTTAATACGTATCCACCTTTTTGTGAATCATATGATATACCATATGATCTTGTCTCATCTTTAAAACAATCACCAGATAATGTATATTTTATTCGACCTGGTGCATTGTATTGATACATAAAGTTAGCCCATTTTTCTAGCCGTCTTAATCGTTCATGATGCCCCCTCAACCTATATTGTCCAAGAAAATCATCCTGGTTTACTCTGAAGTTTTCGATATTTGTTTCTCCACGAGGAATATAGATTTCAGCAATTCTTAGTGATATTGGAGGAATCTTATTTAATGGGGGTTCAGGATCTAATGCAGGGTCTCCTTCTGCAACTTCAATGGTTTGTTCATTAGTTATATAAACAATATCTATTCTATTTCCGTAAGGAGATCCTGGGGAAATATCTACATGAGTAGTAATAGGGATAAATTTTTCCCCAAAAATCATACAGTAAGTATTCTGGATATCATAGCTTGTTGGAGTAGCGTAAACTGTTTTAAAATAAAGATCTCCCCCTATTCTCTGGTATGTATAACGATCTATAGATTCTGCTAAGGTTCCGTTATAGACTTCTTGATTATTATAAAATATAAAAACTCCAGGAGTATTTGTTCTTTCAATTACTAATAATAGGGTGGGGTGGGAAAGATTGTGTAACGAAATATCAATTTGATACTCTTTTTCACCTGGAGTTACATTAACTATCCCAGTATAAAGAGTATTTCCTGTTATATTCTCTTCAATAGGCTCCATTATTTTAATTTTTACAGGAATAGGAGTATCATTTTCATTTTTAAATTTTAGGATTAATTTGTTTAAAGATGATTTTGTAAGGTCTATTATCTGAGATAGATAAACTTGTTCTAAACTTTTCCACGCGTTTCCTTGCTCTTGTTTTTGATCATAGATAGTTTGGACTGGAGTTATTTTAAAAGCGTCTTCTTTACCGTCTAAAATATATGCGATCCCAAAGTTATCCATGATCAGTTGAGCAAACGCATTATCAATATGGTCTTGGATTAAGTTTATTGTTTCAGATTTAGCTAACCATCCTGGCTTTATGTCCCCTACAAAATCGTAATAACTCATATAATCACTCTACAATTATTGATAATGTAATTTTTATACTTGTTTCGCCATTTTTTTTAATCGGAGGAATCTGTGAAATACAGAAGAAATTCCCTTCACCCCTTATTTGTGAATCAGTTAATCCAATTTCAGTAATTTCTATATCTGAAGTATTTGCTATATTTGTTTCATCAAATATACCTTCTACTACAACTTTACCTATTTCTGGATAAAACGTACAGTTAACAGGAACTCTGCTATAATTTACATGTGCACTTGGAGTGCATTCAGAAGTTAATCCTATATCATCTTCGGTTGGGATATTTGTTCCTGTGCCTAAGGCCATATATTTAAATTTAGAGGTTCCTTCGTGTCCAGGGAAATTATTGTATAATAGGTAAATTTTTCCTGTTTTTGTTATTACATCATATTGGGACATTACATCACCTTTTGAGTATATATTTTCATATTTTCTATTCTTGGGAAATTAATTCGGTCTTTTGTGTATAATTTAAACATTATTCTAATGTTTTGTTTCGGTAAATTATTTATTTTAATATATTTTTCAGATGTAGTAAGAAGGTTTATTTTTTCATATATTTCATAGTATATTGGAGTTTTTAGTTTATTCCAAATTAATGAAGTTTGTACTACTGCTGGAGAATCTGTAATATCATTTGATGTTGTGATTTTATAAAAGTTGTTCTCATCTAAAACTCCCGTCCTACTAATTTCTATAGTGTATTTTAATCCTTTTTGTGTGGATATAGGGATAATAAAACTATCCTCAGTGGAAGAGTATTCTTGTTCGAAAACTTTGTTATTGTTTTCTAACAATTTGATTTGGATAGAGTCTGTAGGATTCCCGACTTTTTCGATTTTTAACTTAATGGATGACATTTCTAAAGGAGCTTTTATGTCTTGGCGAATTCTTTGCGAGTTTTTCGTTCCGAATGGTATAGATTTGCTCGCTTGTTCATTTTTATAATAGAGTTTTTCTGTATAGAAATTTTTTGTTATTGAAGTATTTTCAGGTGTTTTTTCAGAGAAATACGCTTCGTACCAATTTTCTTTTGGTTGTATTTTTATTTCTTTAGTAATAAATGTGGCAGAATTATATTGGGGAAGAATTGTTGTATAAATGTTATTAGATAGTGTATTCTTTTCAAACGCTATAAAAGGTTGAATTTTTGTAATAAAACGACGTAACGTTTCTATTTTAGTTCCTAGATTAATAGATAGTCCTTCAGATCGATTAGTTTTAAATTCAGTTAGTTTTGATAAATATTTAGGAGTAAAATGAAGTATAGAAACATGGTCTGTATTATATAGATTTAAGAAAAGAGGGAAAGATATATTAACTGAGGATAACCCTGTTTTATTTATTTCAGAATTAATAGAAACATTTAATTTCATTGGCTCTAAATTATACCAGAAAGTAGAGAATCCTGTTGTTCCAAATTTCTTTGTTCGCTTAATTTTATTATTAATTTCTTTTGTAGTTATTCCCTCTAAGTTCTTCGGAATAGGTGCTGGGATATCAACCCTAAATGAAGCAGCGCTATATAATTCGCCTCCCCAGAGATAATTATTATACTCGTTAATATCATAGGTGAGAACATATTCCCACATATCTTTAATATATGGTATTCTATTTGTAGAGTGGAAAACTTCAGAAGAAAGAAGACCAAAAGTTTTGTAAAGACCATTTGTTGCAAAATTTATAGAGAAAGATTCTCCAGGGATATTATTATAGATTTTTAGACTAATATATTCTTGTGATGAGTTAACATCTTCTTCTAATTTATATAAATTAGAATTATTAAACTTTAGAGTTTGTTGAGTAGTTACTATTTCAAGATGATGGCCTTCCCCGTAATGATAATTGATCTGTATTGGTTTTCTGATAATTTTTTTGGGTTTTATTATGCCTATAAATTCCTTATTTATTCCTTTCATTAGATATGTATCAATCTTTAAACCAGTATTATAGAAAGTCTTTTTCTTAAATGCGTCTGTGCTTGGAATATATTCTATATCAATAAAATCTTCGTAAATATATTCTTCTGGGATGTATTCCTCTTTAAAATATTCGTTCTCACTTTCTCGATAATAATATTCATTAATTAAGCGGTTCTCGTAATCCCAGTCTTGTTCAGTATCGTATATATATCCAAGAGGTTCTGTTTCAGAGTATTCTTCAATCTTAAAGGTTTTTTTATAATTCTGACGTGGAATTTTAAAGAATTCTCCTATATGATCTAAGGCTTTGTTGGGGCGGAAAATAGGGTCTTTGTTAGAATAGCTAACTGGAAATCCTATTCTTTTTGTCTCGCTAATAAAATGCCATTCTCCTTCTAATATTAAAGGTTCTCCAGCTTTTATGTTTAGAGAATCTGCAGAAATAGTTTCTTCTTTACAAATATATCTTTTTTCTTTTCGATATTCTTTTGTATATATTATTTTGTTATTTTTATCATAAATTTGAAGTTTTTTAAGTGGATAATGTCTTATAGATGTACCCCTTACTTTGATCTTATCCAAAAGTATTATATCAGCATAACATTTATATGAAATATTAATATCACAACATTCTTTTGAACCAAAACATTCAATTTCATCATCTGACGCTGGTCTTAACATTTTATTCGTACGAATTTCTATTGTTTCGAGGGATGAATCCAAAATGGGATATTCTCCTTTATATCTGTCTATATAGAATTCCATATATATATTCTCAGAAATTGGAGAAATATGATACTCTCCATCTTTATATTCGTATATATATAATTCTTGATATGAATTTTGTCCGGCAGAAAGGAATTTATACCCTGTGTTTTCTGCGTAAACCCCACTCAGTTTTATATCTAATATATATTCACCAGCTTCGTAGCCACTATCGAAAATTACTTCATAAATAGAGCAATTTGCTATATCGCTTTGATTAAGGATTTTAGATTCAAGTAGATTTTCCTTTTCATATAAATTAACTAATATATTTGCAGTAGGTAGAGTACCATCATTTATTATGTAAAATTTAAAGAAATCAACTTTTTCTGTTATTTTGAAATGTTGAAAAAGCCTTTTATGTGTAGAAATATTTCCAAACTCAAAATATTTTGTACTTTTTTCTTCTGAAATTTTTTTATATCGGATATCTTTGCCATTTAAAAGCAATTTATCTTTGTGAATTTCAAGGGTTCCTTGAGGTAAATCAGCATCAATTATTAATTTTTTATTATTCCATAGTATTTCAATAGGACCATAGATAGCTTTTCGATTTTTAGGGGTTCCATTTTCTTTGAGAATAAAAATAGGATATGTTGGATATCCAAGGGGATTCTCTATCTTAATAGTAAACTTATCATTCCAATTAATATATGTGTCTGTTTGTTCTATTGTAATTTTTTTATAAATAGGTTTAATCTGAAGAGGTTGTTTAATTGTTTTTCTCAAGAAGTTGTAATAACTACTAATTTTTTTTTCATCGATGATACTGTTTAATGTTCTTACCAAACGATCTTCGCTTAACCAATCAGGCAATCTTTGGATTAACCCCATTCCATCACTCCGGTACTAATATTTCTACTAGGGCAGAAGATAGCACGAAATATTCTGTTTGATTGCAGTAGACTTTTCCGTTTAGAGTAAAAGCAGAAGAAGTAACCTTTGCGCTAATATCAAAAACATTTTCATCTGTATGGAGTTTTAATAAATGATTAGTCATTCTTCGAATATTAAATGGTTCTCCAATTGGATGATTTTCTATATATTCTTTTATTTCAGTTTTTACCCTTGTTTCTAAATCTTTTAATTCTTCAGGTGTAAAATCTTTTTCTCTGTCATAATACATTTCAATAGATATGTTTAAAGTGATTGGGATTTGAGTTCCACTTATACAATCAAAATAAACTCCTTCTGCTTTGTTTGTTTTAATGATATCTTTAACAGCCCTTAACTCATTCTCTGAGAACGTCTTTATAATAATCAAAAATGACCCATACCCATATGCATGTTCAATAATCTTATAGTCATTAATCGTAAACCCAAGGTTTTGTAAAAGTAATTCTAAATGATCTCTCGTCCCCTTAGTAAGATAATACCTCATATTTAAAGCTTTTTCCCTTGCTTCGATTATTGATTCCTCATCTCTCCCACCCCAGGAAGGTTCAGGGTTTGTTACTTTTATATTTTCTATTTCATTGGAAATCTGAGTTAAAGAGTTTCCATCAACCCTACTTTTGCTTCCACTCTCTATAGAGACAGCTTTAACTGTTACATATTCAGCAGTTCGGTATAAGACACATCTTTCTATAGTTTTATATTCAATTGGTGGATCATCTATTGTGGTGACTATTGTACCATATGGAATAACGGTATCTTCTCGTTTGTCAAAATCAGACTCGGGGTCCCAATAGAATTTTAAAATCACATAAGAAGGTTGTTCGCTGATTTTTACATAAAAAGGTTCTATTAGTCGTTCAATACTTTCAGATAGTCTTGCGGTTTGTATAAAAAGTTCTGATTGAAAATTATCTAATACTAATTCCCATCCTTCTAATTCTGCTGCAATAACAGAAAAAAGTAAACCTATTCTTGTTGATGGGAGTTTAGATGGAACTAACCCATATTCAATTGCCCGATTAAAAAGTTGTTCTAGTATTAATGTTCCATCTCTTGCCATTAACATTCCCTCGTAATAATTTCAATAGTATCAGCTATGTTTCCATATATTGTTGATGCGGTTATTTTAAGTTTTATGTTCCCCGGTTGATTTTCTTCGATACTGCATTTTATGTCTATAATTTCTGGGTATTTTTGTATTAACGATTCTAATGCTTGATCAATACTTACTTGTGCAGATAAATCAGAATATTCCCCGAGAAAACGTTTGATATCGGTCCCATATTCTTCGGTATTGATGCCATAAACTTCTCCTTTATTTGTTTTTATTTCTCCAACAAGTTCTTGCCATAAACATTCCAAATTATCGACTTCTTCATAATCTGAACCATTCATCTTAATATCTTCAAAATAATTGTCAGTTGAATAAGTTTTATAGTCAACCCGTTCTTTTCTCCATTTCATAATATCTCCTCATAAAAATTAAGAAACCCATATACAGTTCCATAAGTCGTTTTAAACTCTATAGAAGAGTATGGTTGGCGATCTATTAAGGATGATCCTTCATGAAAAACCTCAGTAAGATTACTTCTATCCACATTAAATCGACTATAATAGGAGCTGAATGTTATTTTCTCATTTACCCCGGGATTTATAATATAACAGTTGCCGGCACATACGGTAGGTTTTTTCCATCCAGTTGCAGCGATTAGTGGTTTTGGAGTAATCCAATTTGTTCTATAAACAAAGTCTGATCCCTGTGAGAAGAGTGAAGTATTCCAGGAAGTATCATCAGATCCATTCAGATAAAAGTAAAGCCCATGGTCTGTTCCTGAATCAGGAAAATTTAAATTAAAAGTAATTAAAATTCTTTTCGCAGATGAAGCAAATCCTTCAGCTTTAAAATAATTCGTTGGGGAATCCAAAATAATTTTCGTAACCTTTCTCCACATTTATTCACGATCCTTATAGATGCTTATTTCTCCTATAAAAGTTTTATCAGTTGCAATAACATGAAGTCTATCATATGGGTTTCTTCGTATATTAGAAGCGCTCATTACAGTCATCTGAGAGATATAACTGTAATCTAGAGTTATACGAGTATAATGTGTTTTTAGATACATATATGGGGATATTCCCTCGTTAACAAGAATTGCTTCTCCTATACATGCGGTGGGTTTACGCCATCCTCCAGTCGCAAGAAGTGGTTTTGAAGTAATCCAAGCTCCACCTGTTCCACTTCCACCGTTATATCTAAATGCATATTGAAGAGTCCAGTCTGTATCATCTGTGTTATTTGATGGTAGAATGTAAATTCCATAATCAGTGGAATTATGTTCTGGGAAAATAATATTAAACCGTATATAATAAAGTTCTATAGTAGGATCTAGATTTTCTAAAGTTAATCGTGTCGAAGGAGTATCTGTTCTTTTATAATCAACTAGAGTTAACATGTCAACGGGTTCAAACATAATTATCTCCGATTTGAAAATGCTCTGTTTTTATTTGTTTTATTATGTTAGGATATTTTTGGATAATATAAATTTTATTAATATAAAGAGTGTTGTTTTGGAATGTACCTGAATGTATGTATGGTTGACCAGATAATGTATTTGCTGTGCCTATTCCACCATTTTTTGTGAATAATATATTACCGTTATTATTTATTACATTAAAAATTATTTTACAAGGGAATCTTATTTGTTCAGATGAAGTCCAAAAACCTCCAGCCCCATATATTCTTTTATAATATGTCCAGTATCCAAATTGAGGATCAGCTCCAGGAGTTCCTGTAGTACAAGTAAATCCTATGCGGCTATCGTTTCCATATTCCCAATTTTCACATTCTAATATAATCTTGTAATTTGTTGTTGGGGGATTTTTAGGGGTTAACCATCCTTTAGATAATATTAATTTTTGGTTTGTAATCTCTAAGGTAGTTGCTTTAGATTTACTTAAATCCCATAAATCTTCATTGATACTTGTTATTCCAAAATCATATGATTCCATGAAGCTTATAGTATAAGGAAGAGATAATTTTTCAGTTTCATTATCATATCCAATGTATATATTTTTAGATTCATTTGCAGAAATTTGAAGAAGGAAAACAACTAATCCACTTGTATAAGTTTCTGCATAAATTTTTCGGGGGATTTGATTATAATTTTCGTCATAAATAATAAGGTTAGAAAAATTTTGACAATCGGTTACCTTAATAGGGATCTCATAAGTTCCATTATCCCCTATATTACTTATTTTTAATTTCCAAATATTTGTGAAACTCAATTTATTCACCAGCTAATCAATTAATTCCACATTTATCTCATTTAGTGGAATGATTTTAATATCTTCTGGAAGAGTTTGGATAAGTTGAATCCCAGTAATAACTGCTGTTGTTGGACTTGATGTCCCTTGAGCGTTGATAAAAATATGAGGTAGTCGAAGTGTGTTGTAAATAGAACATGATGTTGAAGAAGAAAGTTCTCCTATCATATAATAGGTTTTGAAATGAATATTAAAGCAGGATGGAAATATTGGGTTCATAGATGTCCAATAAGAGGATGTTTCAATAGCCGGTGAATATCCACGGAGCCATATTCCTCTCCCTCCTTTATCAGCCATTCCAAAGTTATATCTATCCCTGGAAATGCTTTCTATAAAAATTTTTACGGTATATTCGTATGGAGCAGGTGGGATATATTTAAATGTAAGAGAGTTCGTCTTGTGGTCGCCAGTAAAATAAAGTTTATTATTGACTATTGTTGTTTTATCAGGATATATTAATGGCATCCATCTATCTGGCGTTAAAGAATTAGAAGGGAAACTTTCATGGAATGAATAGGTAAAAATGGGGTTTTGATTTTGTTCTTCGTATTTTATAGAGATGAGATAGGTTGAGAATGATGGAATATCTATTTTAACAATATACATGTAAGTATTATCTTTTATCCTATAGTAGGAAGAGGGGGTTATTGAGTTATTGATATAAAATGTTACTTTATCTGGGGTATTTGTTTGAATATAAAATGGAATTTCTATATTAGAATAAGAAGTAGTCCCTTGATTTATAATCTTATAAAATATTTCAGATTCTTTGTCTAAATTATATATTCTTTCTATAGTATCAACTTTTTCTCCTATTTTTGGGGGGAGACAAGGTTTTGTTCTTTGATATAAGCTAATTCTGCCTAAGAATGACTGTTCGGTGCATTTTATTTGTATTTTGTCATATGGGAATCTATTGGTTCTCGAAATACCCGTATTCGTACAAGTTACTTTATATCTGTTATCTAATAAGATTATATTATGTTCACTGGAAAAAAACAAGTTAGAATAATATTTATTTATAATTCTCGTTGTTCCCCTAGAGTATGATGGATATGCCCATCCAACTCCTGACATAATAGGACGAGTTGCTATATCATTTACAGAAACTCCATAGCCTGAGTTATGCCCAGTAATACGAGCATATATCCATTGATCGTCGTCTGAATCTCCGGGGATAAAATAAATTCCATAATCTCTATGATGAGAATATGGGAAAAGTACTTCAAAATCTAGAATATATTCATCATGTAAGTCACTATTTAAATTTTCGAACACAGTATAATTTGTTGGAGTTGTAAATACTTTTGTTTCAATATGGACATATTCTTCGGGTCTTTTAATATTTGTTTCTTCGAAGTTTAATATTTCTTCAATAATTCTAGTTCCTAAGATTACTTTCTCAGAAATATTATATGTTAACGAGAGTGAAATAAAAAAAATTAGTAATTCATTATTTTTAATTTTTTCGGTAGTAAGAATGCCATTTGGAAATTTATAAGTTTCTAAAAAAGAAAAGATTTCTATATTTTTTCTATTAACAATTTCAGTATCAGTAAATGTAGAGGATATCTTTAAAAATGGAGTTGAATTTAATAAATCTAGTAATTGTTTGTATTCTTTTATTATATAAGTTATTTTATTATATTCAGAATTATTAATAATTTCTTGGGTTTTTTTGATAAATTTACTAATTGTGTTTTCAGAAAAGTTTATTATTTCACTTATTATTCCAAAATTTAAACGAAAGATTAGTACACTGTTTGTAGTTCCAATTGCTAGTAAGTCATCATTCTCGGAAATTTCAGCAGAAGTAGGTGTCCCAGAAAAAGGATACTCATATATTTGAGTATATGTTGAATTCTGTTTTTTTAAGAGAATAATTTTTGCAGGATTCTTTGTAATAACGATAAGGAAATCTTTAGCTTTTTTTGGAAAGACGCAAATTAATGGAGTACCTTCTATGGGTATTTGAATTTCTGATGTATCTATATAATTATAAATTCTTATTTTATCCTGGTTGGGGTCAGGAAGAGCAAATAATGGATAGTGAGTAGATACATCTCCATGGCTGTAATCGATTGTATTGTATTCGTTGTATTCAATTGTAAGAGTAAATGTAGAGTAAGAATATGAAATAACGCTAAGTTTATTTCCGCCATTTAAAACTAAGAAAAATTTATCATTATTTATTGAGTGTCTTAATTTTAAACCTACCGAGTATCGCATTGGAGTATCTGGAATAGAATCTAAAGAACCAGTATCATCAGAATATGTATAATTCCTACCCTGGTATGTCCACGATACGAAGAATAATGGGTATGTGATTGGTTTTATAACAGCATCATATCCGATTGACCCACTAATTACTTGGTTTACTTGTGTTTTATAATTATATTTGTAAATTTCGGAATTATATCCTCCTCCTCCTATGTATACATAATCGCCTAAAATACAACCTCCACGTCCTCTATTCCTTGGGGTTGGAATATCATATCTTTGATTTGTTGTTAAGTCATATACGTGTGCTGGTCCCGGATAATCTGCAGCTTCTATATATAATAAATATCGGTTTCCTTCGAATTCTACTGTGTGGATAGGGTATGTAATATGTTCTGTAATTGTTTTTTCATGTTCAATACCAAAGGATTTTACTCTGCTTTTGCTTACTTCTTCAATTTGGGAAATACTCTCTTGGATATATCTTTGAGGAACTCGAGCATTTATTTCTTCAACATGATTGATTGTTTCAGTAAGAATTCGAATTAAAGATATGATTTCATTCCAATAAATAATACTAAGAAGATGTATTTTACCAGGGAAATTAACGATATCGTGACTTTTCATATTATCATTTGTTATAATATCAAAGAAAAATTTTATAGAAGATTCTAAAACTTCAGGGAGAATAAAAGAAGTTTTAAAAATAAGTTCATCAGTAATAGAATATTCATCTTTATTGTAAAATGAGCTACAGAAAGTATCAATAAAGCTTAATTCATCAGTGATTATGTAGTATTTTTTGGGTTTTAAAATTTCTGATAGTATACTTTCATACTGAATTAGATATGAATATTGCCATTTTACGAATTCAAAGGCTTCTATAGTTTTTAATTGTTCAATGAATATGGGAGAATAATTATCCTTAGAAGAGATAACGTTTTCTGTTCTATTAATAGTTTCTAGGACAATTTGGTTTTTCAATATTGAAGTGATAGTGTTACTCTGGTCTCTAACAATAAAATATCCGTCTATTATTTCCAGAAGAAGAGATGTTTCATAAACCCATTTATTATGAATAAAAATTTTTTCAATAAATATAACTGGATCTATAAATATGGGGGAATAATAATCTTTACTTGAGATAAAATCTATTTGAGGAATAAGATATTCAACAAAAGTAGGTTTATAGTGGTCTTTTGATGAAAGTGGGGAATCTTTAAAATTTTGTATTTCTTCTTCTTCTATTTGTATAGTTTTATGACAATCTTCTATTAATTGGTTTGATTCAGTAATTTCTTTTGGAAAATATATTTTTTCTATATAATTGTTATAGTCAATTAGTATCTTATTTTTTTGCCATAAATTTTCTATGGTTTTCGTTAATTCATCCAGTGTGATTTTTGAAGTTCCTTTATATATGATATTGTTTTCAGAGGAATTAGTTGCTTCTTTTATTAGATTTTTTTGGAAAAAGATCTCTTCATGAGATATTAAAAGTTCTGTCGGAATTATTGCTCTCCTGGAAAATATGATATCATTTTTTAAAACTGCTTCCGTGATATAATGTGAATTTTTATTAAATAATTCACTTGCGAAGAAATAATCTGGGATTGTGAAAATATTTTTTTTTGGAATTATTTCAGTTCCATAGATAATATCGTTAACTTTCTTATATGAAATAAGAGGGGATTTTAACAGGATTTGAAGATCTTTAATAATAACTTCATGATCTCCTAAATCCTTACATTCATATGTTTTTTGGCCGTCTCCAATAATTATTCCAATAATGTCATTGGATGTTATATGTTCAAAACTAAACTCTACTACCCCATTTATTATATATTCTGGATCTGTAGAATGAACAACAGGAGATGGTACTTCTAAGATTGTATAATTTGAGTCTATTATTTTAATAATAGGCCCTTCCCAAGAAACACCTTTCCTTTTATGTTGGATAAACGCTTTAAGTTTAACTTCAGGGGGGAGCGGAATCTTAAAGAAAATAAATAGGCCTCCAAAACTATTCGCGTTTCTCGATAAAAAGGTGTCATTTTCTATCCTATTATAAATTGGAAAACCATTATCAGATATTGAGGTTAAAAGGTCTTCAAGTTTAGGATCAGGGAGATGTGTTTCATCTCCCATTATATCTTTGATGGTATAACCCTTTAAGCACCCAAGGCTTTCATATATATAAAGATTATATAATGGTGTTTCGGGTTCCGTGAAATTAATATGGATTTCAATAGGGGGGACATCTAACGCAGTACAGACTTTTTTATTGTTAATGAATAACCCATTATTTGTTAATTCTAAATTTGTATTTTCTGTTTTTATTTGAATTAAATCGTTGTTAATTTTAATATTATGTCCAATTTTTATTGAATTTACTTCAAATATTTTACTTTTATATCCTAAAATAACCCAATCATCTGAAATATCTACTCTTCCTAAAAAGACTTCTTTATTGATTTTTGTAGTATTATCATTGTATAACAAGGGGAAAATTTCTTTTGCCAGAATTAGTGTATTCTCTACATTTACAATATGATATTGTTCTTTATTTATTGTTTTAGAAGCGATAACTTTTCCAGTAAGAATTCTATTTTTATTAAAAAGATTATTCTCTTGAGGGGTTATAATACTTTTAATCGCATCTTCTAAACGTTTCATTATATCCCTCAAACTGATGTCGCCTTATGTTGTCCATAATGGATTAATTTTTGTTTTGTATTATAGATTAAGTAGTCTGCGCTTGCAACACCTACAAAAACTGGAATATTTGTATAAACTATTTCATTAGAATAACGTCCATATGTATTGATAAAGCAGGATTTAATGGGATTCTCACTTATTATTTCTTCCCGTTTTCCTTCACCGTAGTTTTCGTTTCTAAGATGATAGAGAGAGATTGAAGTTCCGAAAATTTCCAAACGAATATTATTTAACCCCGGTTGTAAATGCTCGGTAATTTCTTGAAAAATATTAATACCATATCCTCGTGTTTCTATTAGAGTGTCATCAGAGTCATCAGATGGTTTAGCGAGACATATTCTCCCTTTAAATGCAATATTTTCCTTTTCTATATTGTCTAAATCAACAACATCAAGATCAATTACTGTATCGTTAATTATTAATTCAACTATAGGGGGTTCTTCGTATACTCCAATTGGGTAATATAGTTTATAGTCATTAATAATGTTGGTATAAAAATAATCTTCAAAATTAGTATCTTTCAATATAGAATAAATAGTATTATTCTTATACTGATAAAAAATTTCTTCTTCTTCATCTGGATAATAATCCTTTACGTATTGAATAAAGTCATTAACTTTCTCATCAAGTGTTTCTCCTTGGAAGGAAGGAAAACCCAATCCTAGACCCCATTCTACAAGCGAAAAAGCTGGAATCCCACACATTGCTCTACTAAAGAAAAGATTAGTTGCAACAGGGGATAAAAAAACTCGCTCTCCTTCTTCATATAAATAGCCGATTGGTCCTAACAAAAATTGGCTAAAAGTTTTTGCTACTTGTAATTCCCAATTCCCAAAAAAAATAAGCCGTAAAATACCATATGTTTCTTGATAATTGGTGTATTTTTTATCCAATATTATTGTTGGATCAACTAAAGTTTTTATAGGGAAAAGATTTGTTTTTAGAAAATGTGTAGAACATTTTTCTATAGAAGATGTATTTTCTTCTTTTTGGCATGGTTCTACGCAAATTTTTTTATTATTCAAGAAAGCCCATTCATCGTTAATTTTTAATTCGGTTTGTAAAAATTTTAATAGTATCTCTTCTTGGTTGATTTTTATATATTTATTTTGAGCCAATTTTATTTTTATTGTATCCTTTTCATAATCATTATTTTCCACTCCTATTATACACCAATTAAACGTGTTATCGATTTGAATAAGATATGCATAATATTCTCCATCAATAATATACTCTTTTTGAATTATTCTTGCTATAGGAAATGCTTGATAATTAATAGGAGATATATTTAACGCGTATACATAAGTTTCTAAATCTTCAAGGAGGACTTTATAATAAATCATGTCATTATATTTGGTATAGCTGATAAGTTTTCCTCTTTTAAGACCTAATGCTAAATCAGTTTTTTTTTCGGGGGCAATATCAATCGTAGTATCGGGTGAATTATTTTCAATTTTATTTCCCACGATTTTATTTAAAGCATCCTCTAGATCTTTAAGGTTCTTATTAATTATAATGCCTCCATAACAATTCTTTTATTTAGGATAGTTTCGTTTGGGATGAATCGAGGATCATATTTGTATTGAGTATAATCAAATGTTTTCCATTGATTATTTTTTTTTACTTCTATATATCTTTTTCTTCTTTTCAGTGAATCTGTATATTCAATTATCCTAACGGGTACTTCTATTTTTTTTAGCATTTCGAAAAGCCAATCACTTAATGCAAATGTATTTCCTGCTTTTCTATATTTTAAACAACTCCCTTCATTACAGTATTCATCATAAGAAAAGTAAGAACCAGTTTTTGCAATATTCTCATAGGTTAATTTTGCATTATTAATAGAAACCTCCTCAACAATACTGAAGATAGTTTCGGGGAATATACTTAAAATAATTTCTGACTCAAAGACTCCTCTTTTTACAATATGTCTAATATTATTTACAAATAATGGGGTATCTGTAAATATTGGAATTGAAACGTAGAGTCCTGGGTAAATTTTAGTATTTAGAAGGGTTTGGACTTTTACTTCATCCTTGTATTTTTTTAGTTGTTCAATTAATACATTTCTCGCGAAAATTTCTGCTTCATTTTTAGATAAATTTATTTTAGTATATCTTAATGGAGTTTTTTCGCTATAAGATGAGAGTTGATATTTAAGCACTCCATTTTTATATTGAACAATTATAGGAGGAATAGAGATTTCTTTTCGTCTTAAAAGCTCCTGACTCTTATATTTTATTTCCCCCCCCTGTAAAGTAACTTCTGGTTGCCCAAGAGTTGTTAAGTCGCGGATAATTAGAGTTTTATAAGGGTCGAGAAATGCATAAAGACCATTTGACCTACAAATATATTTTATCTCATCTTCATAGGTAGTCCCAATACTTGAGTATACTCTTTTTTTATAGTATGATTCAGCGGGATAAGGACCCAATACTTTTTTTAATTGGTAAATATTTGTTTTTTTATCTTTTAATGATATACCGTAATATTCTTTCCCGCATCCATCTATTGGTGAACAAATAAAGGCATTCTTCTGTGAGGAGAATTCAATTGTATCTTCTGTTTCACACCATGGGCAGTAGTTTTCTACTCCCGTAATGTATTTTCGTTCTTCATATTTTATTATTTCTTCATAACTTTCTGGATAAAAAAAACCTGTGACTATATTATTTGTATCTTGGGTTATTAAGTCAGAGGGATATATGGGATTCGCAGGTGTTTCTATAAAATCACTGCGGCTTATAGTTTTTTCAAGAATATACTGTGGGACTTGATCGAATCTTATGTTAAATTTAAGGTTATTTGCAATTTTTCTCAGGACATTTTCAATAGTTATTTCTTTATAAATAAAATCAAAGGGTTTTTTTGCCTGTTCACCGAAATCAATTGCTTCAACATATATCGTATTCCCTTCATTAATTATATTTTTAATTTCCCCAGTAAAAATTTGTTCAATATTCCTGTCAGTACCCCCAGCAATTTCCAGAGTTTGGTGTTCTTTTTGGAGTTCTTCCCAATAATAGTGATCGAATGGAATTCTCAGTCTCCCAATCCCCACGAATGAATCAAAATTTTTTTCATAAGTAAAATAGTCAAAGATTGGGTATTCTTTCTCATCTATATAGACACCAATACTCTGCCTTTGAAGCATTAAATCACCTAGAAATGCACACCTGGCTCTATCAGTGGAGCATGAGTATTTTTATCTCCTTCAACTGTTTTTAATCCAACTATCTCTTTACCTGTAACATCAAAAGTAGCTAATTCTGATCCTGCATCCATACTCATTTGATTAGCCGTTATGAATCCACGAATTGGTAAAAACATATAAGATTCTATTGTACAAGGAACGTCATCACAATCCCTCATAAAATTCCCCCTTTTTCTAAAATATGCTTTAATTTGTTCCACTCCCATCAATCTATCAATAGCGGTAGCTGGTACTGCTAAAAGTAAATCCAATATTCCTCCTCGTCTTACTGCTTGTACTATAGGTGTGGGTATGTCAGGATCAGTAGGTGTAATTGTAGTTTTAAACCTAATTTCACGGTATTGGGCTTCGTTTGTCTGAATAATCGCGTTGTCTCCTGTCCCATAATATGCTTCGGTTTCTCGGCCATGATAAATTAGTTCTAAATTATCTGGGTATACAAGATATCCTCCCCTTAAATATTTTAGCCATATTTCTCTCTCAAGATAATATTCACTTGCTGCGTAGTCATAGCGAACATTTCTGAGTGATTTTATCCCAGATACTATATATGGTTCTATTCCAGCAATAATATCGTAAAACCCAACAAGTGTTGGTAGTATTCCGGATCCTCCATTAGGTGAAATTTTTATTAATCCTCTCATCTTATCCCCTCATCATATCAATTTGTCTTGCTGCATCTACAAGGGCTTGGATTACTTTTTCCTTTATTACTTCTGGGTTGTCCGTATTTATAATAATTCCTCCATCCTGAATAATTATTTGAGGGGTATTATTGTTACTTTTAGCAAATTCTCTTCCTGTTTCTATTGCTTTCTTTTTGAATAAATCTGGGTCAAGCTGTGGGAAGACAAGTTCTGTAGTACCATGGCTACTTATAGGTCCGTTAAATCCTTTTCTTATTTTTAGGGGTGAATTCATTTTTCCACCAAGAACTCCACCCGGGAATTCCTCAGTAGGTCCAAATTGGGAAGATCCAACATCTTCTGTTGGAGAAGCAGGAGTGGATTCTTCCTTATTACGAGAGAACAAGAATACTCCCCCGAGAATAGTTGCAATAGTACCTACTAATAATCCAATTGGACCTAATGCAGAGATAATCCTAGTAGCTATAGGAATAACAACAGCTCCTATTCTGCTAAGTAATGGAGTTAACCTTCCTAATAAAGGAGTTAATCTTGTTAAAAAGCTTGAAAATACTCCAAAGAGAGGTTCAAAAATTTGAGTAACTCTAGTCAAAAATGGTCTTAAGAAGTTTGGAACTCCTTTTGGTAATCCCTCCCCTACTTTACCTAGGATATCAGGAATTTTCATACTACCTATTCCTCTAAGGATTTTCCCAGGACCACCTTTTCCGAAAATTTTTTCTAAAATTTTACTCTTAAGAATACTGACTGGTGGGAGATCAATACCTACTTTTCCAAGTACTCGTTGAAGAATAGCCCATAAGCTAGGTAACTTATATCCAAATCTTTCTAAAATTTTACCAGTGATAGTCCATATGTCTTTTATAAATAAGCCAAAGAAAGTTACGTCTAGAGCAGTTTCAAGTGGGGATTTCTTCTGTGGTTGACCAGGACCTCTAGTTCCATCATTTTGGTTGTCCTCTTTTTTATCTTTGGGAGTTTCTTGTTTTGACTTTTGATTTTTTGGGCTTTCTGTTCTAAATATAGGGAGTGTGGAGAGGGCTATTAAGGGGCCAAATAGTATTGTTTTCCAAAGATCTCTAGCGTAATAGTCTGCTTCTGTTTTATCTGGTTTCTGGATATATTTAGTGGGGATATGCTTCCTTATAATCTCGTCAACTTTGTTATCTCTTACGTCACTCCCATCTATGAGGATTCCAGCTTCAAGAAATTTTTTAATAGGCTCCGGGAGGTATTTTGCAAAAGGCATTGCTTCTAATAATACATCTCTTCTCGTCCTAGTACGTCTACGTGGTTTCTGTAATCCTAATCCGCTAGAAGCACCAATAGGTTCGGCTTGAGATGATTCAATTCCCATAGGACTACTATCTAGTGTAGGCTGTGTTCCTTCTACTGGTGATACAGGAGCAGGTTCTTCTTGGGGTGGTTTTTTCTTTTTGTTTGAGAATAAAAATATTCCCCCTAGGATAGTTGCAGCTGCACCTATTAATAGTCCAATTGGTCCTAATGCAGAAATAATTCTGATAGCGATAGGTATAATAACAGATCCTATCCTACTAAGTAGAGGAGTTAATCTTGTTAATAGAGGGGTTAATCTTGTTAAAAATCCTGAAAATACTCCAAGGAGGGGTTCAAAAATCTGGGAAATCCTAGTTAAAAGGGGTCTTAAAAAGTTTAACCCTCCTTTTGGTAATCTCCCTCCTATTTTACCTAAAATATCAGGGATTTTTATTCCACCTATTCTTCCTAGAATTTTTCCAGAACCACCTTTTCCAAAAATTGTTTCTAAAATCTTCCCCTTAAGAATATTAGCAGGTGGGAGATTAATACCAATCTTACCAAGTACTCTTTGAAGAATAGTCCATAATCCAGGAAGTTTATATCCGAATCTTTCTAAAATTTTTCCAGCAATAGTCCATAAATCTTTTATAAATAGACCAAAGAAAGCTACATCTAGGGCAGTTTCTATTGGCGATTTCTTCTGTGGTTGACCAGGACCTCTAGTTCCATCATTTGTACTAGAAGTTGCGATGTAGATTCCAGTTAATAGTGTTGTAATTACCCCTAATGGTCCTAATTTACCATATAATGTTTTAAAGTAGGGGGAAATCTTATCTCCAATCTTAGCAAATATTGTAAATGCTTTTGTAGACTCTGAAATATTCTTAATTGATAATAGTTCTATATTTTTGAGATTATTTAGAATGTTCCCTACCTTATTTCCTATATTATTAGTATTAACCTTACCCGTTTTCTTTAGAACTGGTGAAAATATATCCTTAATTCTTGTTTGAATTGCAGCTATCTTTTCATTTGCCCCTATATCAATTCCTCTTCTTTTAAGGATCTTATCTCCTTCTTTTAGTAAATCGAATGTTGTAAAAGCAAGGGCTCCTAATCCAATTAGGTTCATTGTTTTTTCTAGGGGAGATTCTTTTGGTTCTTCATAATAATTATCTTGAATAATAGAATCCATTTCTTTTGCTTTTTGTAAGAATAAATCTGGGTCAAGTTGTGGGAAAATAAGTTCTGTTCTTCCGGGGCTAATTTCTCCTTCGTATCCTTTTCGTATTTTTAGTGGTGATTTAAAAGTAACTTTGGTTTTATCTTCTGTTGTAGATTGTTGTGTTTCTTCTCCTTCTTGTTGTTGTTCAGGGGGTTCTTCATATGTTTTTGCAGATTCCTGAGTAATATTTTTTGGGACCTGATAATTCTTAGGTTTTTTCCCATAGAATATTGTATATTGATCTGTCTGTGGATTGTAAACTATTTCTTTTTGTCGATATTTCCTTTGAGCTCTGCCAAATATTTTTTCGGGTTTTTTTGCTATATCTTTAAAGGATCCTGGTAATGGAATTACTTTAGTATATTTGTATTTTTCCATTAGATTTGTTTGTTTTTCGAGTTGTTGGAGTTGTTTTTCATTAAGGGTTTTTATTTTATCCTCTGTTGATCCAGATTTCTTCCTAGTAAGGAGGTATCCTCCTCCTACAACTAATCCAGCAAGAGCTGCTAGTGTTCCTAATGGCCCAAGTCTTCTTGCCACTCCTTGAATAACTCTACCAATTCTTCCAAATATAGACCCTAAACGCCCTCCTCGAGTTATACCATATCCCTCAATTACTTGACCGGCACGCCCTATTCCACCAGAAACTCTCCCACCTGCTCTTGTTAACCAGTCGACTACTTTTTGTCCTCCTGGGAGTCTACCAATTGTTCCTTGTAATGCCCATGCTAAACCAGCCTCAATTGCCCCTTCTTCTCCCCAAAAACCATGCTGTTGTATTCTATTAAGAACTGCTTGCCCTATTTGGGATTCTCTCATCCCAGCAATTATTCCAGCTTTTACAGCAGCGAAAAGTGTTGCGTTATTATCTTGAAGTGCATCTGTAAAAGCATGATATGCTGCAGTAATTGGAGCTTCTAACCTATTTAATAATGGTATACGATCAAATATTTGGTTTCTTTGAGCCCACGAAGCTATTCTTTCTGTTAATCTTGATATAGCTTGTGTAAGTCTTGAAGATCCCGCAAAAAGACGATTTCCTAAATCAAATAAAGCTCTTCTAAATTCTCTATACGCGATAACACTTTCTCTTTCCCTATCATTTAGAGTTCTTGTGGTTGAATCTCTTCTTATAAGCAGATCTTCATTTGTGATTATATTCCTGATGATTTCTGGTTCTGGGAAAATAGATCGCATTCCTGAAGCAACTAGTTCTCTAATAGATCCCCCGATTATAATTTCTTCAGGGATTCCAACGCCATATCTACTTGAAAGTTGTCTTACAAGTGGCTCAATTTCTCCTTCGTCATATAAACGCCTTAAGGATCTATCATGTAAGAAGCGAGCTACTTGGTTGCGGAAAGTTGTTATCCCAACCCTTAATTGTTCATTGAACATTCTAACTTCATTTTTTAAGAGGAGATACAATCCTCCTTCTTCAGCAGCTAGATCTAGAAATTGTGCTAAAGTAGGTACTAACCTTCTTAATTGTGTATTGAATCTATCAAACAATACTATTACTTCGTCAAATAAGTTAAAATCAATTCTATTTAATAGATTACCTATTCCTCTATTTATTAGATTTACAAGATCTTCGAATCCTAGGAAATGATATGCTCTACTTAGGGATCCACGATAATCTACAGAAAGTAATCTACGAATTCCTTCTTGTATTTGAGTTCTTATAAATTGAAATGTGGTATTTAAGTCTTCTTGGATTGCTGGGATGCCAATAATTTCAGAGATAGTTCTTCCTGCAAGAATATCTCTTGCTTCATCAATCCTAAAGTACGAGGTAAGCGAATTTTGTAAGTTTGTGTATAACCTTTGTGATTCCCGGTAAATAACATTCGAAATTTCTCTTAGATAATTAACTAAACCCTCAGCAAATTCATGTTGGCGAGTATAAGTTCGTCTTTCAGCGAAGAACTGCTCTCTTGCTTCAAGTCTTGTAGATCCCCAATTTATTCTTTCGTTAAGGAGTTCTCTTGACCCTAAGATTAGTTGTTGTGGGGTAAGTCCTGATTCAACAATATTTCTTGCAGTAACAGGGCCAATTCCTTTTATATTTTGAACTCTCTGTTCAATTGTCTCTAATGAATCAATTGTTTCTCCTCGAATCATATCTCCTAATATATTTAGGAATGAAGCATCAACCCCTGTTCTTTCAGTTAAAAATGTAGAGAATGTATTAATTCCATCTATTGCTCTATTTTGAAGTTTATTTAAACGAGTGTTTACTATATTTTCTGTTGGTACTGAAAATGGGAAGTTAATTCCAATTTGTCTAAATGCTTGGGTTATTATGTTTCGAAGTTCGGGGAACACAGTATTATTTAGGGGTTGAATTAACATTGAGTCTAGGTTTCTATTTGTCCATCGGTAAACTTCTCGGAGGGCTTCAAGGTTTCCCATGTCCTCATCGATGTACCGATTAATTCCTCTACTGATAAGGTTAGGGGTTCTGCGAATCGCATCTGGTAATGATGTAGGACCAGTAGGACTAAGTCTAAAGAATAAATCTAATAGTCCTATTGCCATTCCTGGAGGACCAAAAACAAAATCTAATCCTTTTTTCCATAAGGGTTTATCTGATTCTTTAATTAATTCTTCGATTTTTTCTGAATCTAATTGTTTCTCTTCAGCGGATTCATCTTTTTGTTTGGAGAGATTAGTAATTGCTGTTATTAACCCTAAAAATCCGCCACGAATCGTAGTATAAGTTTTGTCAAGGATCCCGTAGACCATATCAAGAATTCCACTGTTATCTACTTCTGGAAATGGAATTACTCTTATATTGGTTCCGGGGACTGTGACTTGAACATTTCCTTCTGAAGTAGTAGGTTCTGTAGGTTGTTGAAGTTCTTGGGAGGTTTGTTGAGTAATATCTGAGTATTCTGGCATATATCCGCTTGTAGAGGCAGTAGTTCCTTCGACTGAAGTGATTGTTCCTTCTGTATTTGGTTGTGGTAGTGGGATTCCCATGAGATTACTTGCTTGGGAACTAAGAACTCCTAAGGCACTACCCATAACATTTCCTGGAGTTATTTGTGGATTTTGTACCTGGATATTTGCACCTAGACCTCTTCCTTCCTGTAGAGTTCGCCCATAATCAGGTATTTCAGAAGATTTTTCGTTAATCGTTAGGAGTCTTGCTTTTTGTTTTCTTTCTTCTTTTTCTTTTTGTTCTTTGAGTTTCTGGAAGTATTCGTGAATCTCTTTATCACTCATTAATTCTAATGGTTTTCCTGTTGTTGGTGATGTCTCTGGGTGTTTTTTGTATTTTTCTAATGTTTTTCTTTCTATTGCTTCTGGACTTCCCATTGGATAATATGGTCGTCTATGTTGAATTCCTAGTTCGTTTTTGATTTTCCATGTATCAAAGCTTTCAGCAAATGGATTCGGATATTCAGATGGTTTTATCCACTGACTTGGGCTTGTTAAGAATGATATTACGCCTCCAATAAAATCTATTCCATAGTTTATTCTGTATAATGTATACAGTATTCCTTCTGATGCCTTTTTGATTGATTCTCTAGTTTTCTGTATTTCTTGGATTGTTCTTTCCATTGATATTGTCATTGAATTAATTGAGTTGCTAACATCTGGTGTTCCGTATGGATATTCGTCCATTCCTCCTGATGGAGTATAAACATCGGGTCCTAATCCGAATAACCTTAGTGGGAGTAGTATTGTCTGGGCGAGAAGGAGAATTGCTTTTATTAATTCTCCTAATGTGTCTATTAATAGGGTTTGTTCATGACGGAGTTTATCTTCTGTTTCGTACAATTTTCTCGTTGCTTCTACATTTTTGGGTCCTACAATTGGCGCTAGTTTTCTGTCGAATGTGCGATCTATTTTTTCTTTTTCATCTTTATAATCTGCGAATAATTGTTGGAATTGTTTTTCTGCTTCCTCTGGGGTTATTATCCCTTCTTTTTTCTGTGTTTCAATTGTTTGGTATCTTGATAGATAAGTTTGTTCTAATTCACTAAGACTACTCTTTCGTTGTTTTTCTATTGCGTAGGCTTCTGTGAGCATTTGTTCTCTGGCAGGAGTAAGCCACCTGTTGTTTCTTGGTCCATAACCCATTATTCTACTAATATTTTCTCCACTTGCCCATTTTGATGGAGTAATCCATCCGAATATGTTTTCGAATAATCCTCCATACCATTGTGGTCCTTGTTCTTTCCTAAATATTGGCCAGTATGATGGGTTTTGACTTCTTAATTCGAATTTTTTCATGTTTAGGGCAGCCATTTTTTCATATTTTGTTTCTAGTTCTGCCCTTATTATTGATAATTCTTTATCGTATGTTGCTGATTCTTCTGGAGTTTTTGCAGTCTTTTTTCTTTTTAGTAGTATGTCTTCTTGTGTCTCTAATCCTTGGACTACTTTTTGGTAGCTTTCTAGTTTTTTTGTTATTCTATCCATATCGGATGTCCATTTACTCATGAAGAAAGCGAGCAAGCCAATTATGGACATGAGGGTGACCTGTAGGGTTCCGAAGAATGGTAGTTTTTCCATAGTACCTAGGAGGAGTTTTCCAAATCCACCTGCTTCTTCTGAGGCAACTCTTATATTACCTATAAATCCTCCTATTATTGGAATACCTTCAGTTACTCTAGATAAAAATTCTCTTAATTTTTCTGAACCAGTGTCAGTTAAGTAATATCTCATAATAGGGGGGAGGTGTTGTCCAATATTTCCTTGGGATAAGGTCAACCTTCTTCCCATTACACCAAGAATACTTCCCTGCGCTTGTCTTAAAACAAAATCAAAACTTCGCTCGATTAATAATGTAACTTCAAGTCCTAAATTTTTAATTGGGTTTAAAATCGTATTTAAAATATTTGATAATTGTCTTAACCGTCTCCTCACTGTGATTCTAACATGATCTACTCCTAAGACCTGAGATTCTATTTCAGTAGGGGCTGGTAATACATCATCTAATATATTGGTTAAATCTACTGGATTAACGAGGGAATCAATTAACATTCTTCGCATTCTTTTTAAAGGAGAAAATATTTGTGAGGATCCTACAGAAACATTTTTAAATGTTTTTATCTCACCCTCGACTTCTTCTATTTCATAATTAATTGTCTGAAGCTCCTCTTGTGTTTCTCTAATAGTCTCATCTAAATCGCTAATAAATTCGCTAGCAAAAACTTTACCTTTAATCTGAGATCTTATCATTTCAGTAATACTTCTAAATTGACTTAAAAGGATATCTCTACCAGTTCTTTTTTTTGCTTCTTTCCTAAATTCTAATTCTAATTTATTCGCTCGCTTACTAGCTTCATCATACTGTCTTTCTGCTTCAATTAGCATTTCGTCAGAAATAAGATCTCTTGTTTTCTCAGAAACATTAAAAAATGAAACAATTTCATCTAGAATATTATACTGTTCTTCTAAATCAGCTTGCGCACTTAATATACTATCTACTTTTTCCTGTAAATGACGAGTTGGAAGCCCGTAATCTTCTAAAACTTTTAAAGTTTGATTTAATTTATGTAGGTCAATATAACTACTTACTTCAACAAGTCCTCTTGTTCGATTAGAATCTTCATGGAATTTTATTAAAGATTGTCTCATCCTTTCATAATTAAGTTTAGCTCCCAACTTACTTACTTCCTTCTCTGCTTGGAAATATTCTTCTGCCAAAGTCCTAAGATCCGGGTCAAACTCAAAATCCAGATCTAAATCACTGCTTTCAATTTTTAATTGTGTAGATAATTGTTCACGCCGCTCTAACAGACTTCTTAATAATCCTTCAGATAATTCTTCGCGCCTTTGTTTTAATTGATTTATTTTTTCTTTTCGTTCATTTATTTCTCTCTCAACATTTGCAATCCCCCCCATATCAAATAAACCAGAAACGCGAATTGGAGTAAAAATTTTTGAATAATCTATGTCTCCGAAAATATCGCGAAATGTTAAATCTTTTATTCCAAGAGGATCCGCCAAAAAATTATTAAATAAAGTATTTATACGACTAACAGTAGATTTAAGATTTGTCCTTATTCTATTTATTTGAGAACCAATCCAACTTCCTTTATAAAAATCACCAATACTTCCCCACTTATATAAATAATCATTAAATTTACTCAAAGGCCCTTTCCTAAATTCATCCTCTTTTTCAATAGTATTATCAATATCAACAATTAATTCTGTAACAGATTGAAGCATTTCTTGTAATGTTTGTATTCGGTACTCATAATTTTCAATAACTTTATCAAATTTACCCAAACGTGTTCTAAGTGTTTTTACTACTCCCCTTTCACCTGTGTCTGTCACATTTTGTAATGAATAATCTAGTAAAGTTCTTTCTACTGATAACTCTCCTCTTTTCTTTGTTATCACATGCAACCTTGTAGCAATATTTTCTGCCTGTTGACCTAAAGCATCCCTTAGTCTAGTTAAATTTTCTCTAGATGGGGTAAATTCCGCTACAAACACTTCTCGAGGAATATGAAAAGCGTCTTTTAAGAGAGTATCTCCGAGTTGATCTACGACTTCATCCATTGCTTCTGTATTTACAGAATCAATTTTTTCAAGAAGTCTACCATATCGTAAAAGGTTTCTTCTTAAATAATTTGCAGCTTGATTAGCAGATGATATGTTAGCTAACTTCGGAATAAATTTCATATCCTTTTGTAAAATTCCTCCTCCTATTAAAATTCCCGTCCCTATTTCCTCTATTTCAGATGGAGCGCTATCAATCAACTTAGAAAATGTTTCTGGAAGTATTCCGGTTTTTATTGTATTTATAACTGATCTCACTGATTCCTTGTTTATGTCATTTAATTCTACTAATGTTTCTAAAACTGCAGGATGACTCCAATAAGATACAATTTGGTTTACAAGATTTTCAAATTCTTCAGTATCTTCTCTATAAAAACTAAGTGCCTCTTCTAACTGAGAAGGGAGTCCTTCTTTAGTTTTTAAATATTCAACAAAAGTTGAATCGATTTGTTTTTTCAAGAATTTTGCAAATTCATGAGCTTTTATATTATATGCACGAGTTTTAAGTGGGCCTTTTTCCAGTTTTCTTTCTCCACTTCTTGGCGTCAGTGTAGTACCAGGAAGTATTGCTTTCGCCGATGCTTCTTGTAAAATGTTTTCAACACGTTCATCTATCCCAAATGAATCAAGGTAATACTGTGTAGCTTCTTCTACTCTTTTCTCATACAAAGTCCCATATTCAGATTGGAGTTCATCATATTCATATCCTTGATCAGTTAATTCAGCCATAACTTCTGCTTTAGCAATCTCGTTAATATTTAATGCGTTTATTAAAATGTTTTTAAGTTCCCTTTTAGTTTTAAGATAAGTTTCTTTATAATATTCTAGATATTTTTCAAAACTTAAAGTCATATCTTGATTTATTGTTTTACTAAAATCTTTTCCAAACTTTTTAATTCGAGTACCAAAAGCTTCAAGACTATTTAAATCCCCTTGAATATTAGAGTCTTTCATCAATTCTTTCGTATAGATAGTCATCTCCCTTTCTATCGTATCAAAGAAATTAATAGTCTCGTATGAAATCATTTGGGGAAATATTCTCGCCTTAGTAAGAATTTTTTCTTCGTCTATGTTCTCAAATTTGGAAAGATATTCCGTAGTCCTAGGAGAAAACTGTTCTCCAGAAGATAGTGCATAAATAGTACCTACTAGGTTACTTAACCTTCTATAATAGGAATCAGTTCTGCCTTCACCCCTAAGAGCTTCAAAATAATTAATTATATCCTCGTTAAATCTTTTAATAAGCCCCTCAACAATTTCTTCCTTTGGATTAATCAAATATTCATCAGGTTGCCGGATAGACTTCATTTCTCTTTGAATATTTTTAAACATTTCTACAATAGGATTTTTATAGTGTAGACGTTGTTGTTTTTCATCTATCTCTGGGATAGATAAAATGGATGGTCTCTCATTTGTCGAATCGTAAATACTTATCTCATTAAGAGGAACTTTTCGTTTACCTTGAAGAGATTCTACAATTGGTTTTAAAATAGGGGAATCCTGATGGTTTAGAATACTTCGTACTGCTCTATTAACATAAGCTAGAGTGTCTTCATCAAAACGGTCTGAAAGTATATTATATATATTTGCGCTATTATCTAATCCTACTAAATTATCTGCAGAACCGAAACCAATTAATTCTCCTAATCTCCTATTTAAAAAATTGGATAGTTCTTCTCTACGATCAATAATTTTTCCTTTTTTAACTTCAAGAGTATTCGCGAGACCTGCTAAAACTGCAGTAGCTTGAGGGGGTCGATCAAGATTTTCAAGCATATATGACCCACGAACCCATACTTCTCTAGCGCTTAGGGGAATCCTTTGGTCAATATTTTCATATTGGTTTTTTAAATTTTCGTTAATATATCTTAAAATATAATGTTGAAATCGGTTCCCAGTTGTGGAATACCCGAATGTCTCCCCATATATCTTTGTTTCTAATCCTCCGCTTAACCCTTCTTTCTCGTACTGGGTAATTCTTTTCTCTACTTTACTAGAATACAATTCATCTACTGCATTGTATGCAGCAGAAGCTAATCCAGTAACCTCTTTAGCCTTTTCTTTTATTAAAGAAATACTCTTCGATATTCCCTCAGTAATTGCATCTTTACCCCAAGATGCAGCTAAAATAGCCGCGCTACCAGCTAAAGTAAGAAGAGCCCCAGATAAAGCAGATACAGCAAAACGATTACTTGCAAATGTATCAGTAATTCTTTTCCCAATATCTAATAGATTTCCAAGGACAGGAAGAATTGTTTCTCCTAAATTGATACCTAATACTTGTATAGATGATGTAAACTGATTCCATCTCTCCCCAGTGCTTGATAAAACTTTATCTAAACGCCCCTGCAAATCATAACTTTTCTGCATTTCAATATTAAAATCATGCAGGCTCCATTTTCCTGTCTTTAATTCTTGATCCGTAGGAAAAAGTTTAATATATTGCTGAACCTGCCTTGGTTCACCAATTTGTGACAACACTCTAGGTAATTCTTCATAGTCTATTCCTTTTGAAAGAGCAGCTTGTCTAATTGTTAAAATAATATCTTCAATCGGTTTTAACCGGATTCTTTGTCCTTTTTCAGTTTTTACCCAAAAATCATCGAATGTTAAGCCTAATTCATCAAGAGCTTTCTTTGTTTTAGGCATTTCCCTAATAATATATGATAAGAATGATCTAAGAGATATTCCTGCTACACTACCCTCTACACCTTTCTGTGCCATTGAGGCTAAAGCAGCAAGAGTCTCTTCAACGGAGTAATGCATCTGGGCAAGACCACCGACATATCTTAGGGCTTCTGCTAACTTAGGTGCAGATGTAATAGAAACGTTTGCGGCATGAGCTAATGCATTAGCATACCGTTCTACATTATCATAAGTATCACCAAAAAGTGCTGTAGCGGAAATAACATGTGAAACAGCATCCGCGGCATTATACCCTTCTATTTTTGCTAATTCCAAACCAGCTTTCAATACCTTTGTTTGATGGTCTATATCTTGAACACCAGCCCTCGCAACATTTTGAAGCCCTTTTGCTATTTCTGATGGCATCATTCCAAAAGTAATCGAGATTTTTTTTGCATTATCAGAAAGTTGCTTGAATTGGTTCTCATTTATATCTTCTAACAATCCTCTTACTACTGCCATTTCGCGATTAAAATCCATTGCTGCATTTGTTGTAGAAAATAGGGTTAATCCTGCTACTCCTCCTAATGCAAGTAAGGATGATTTTGTTTGATCGAATTGTTGGTTTAATTGTTGGACGGACCTCATTCCGACCCCAGTTAGTGTTTGAAAATCACTAACAATTGCAGCAACTGCAGGCCAAGTTAGGTTGGTCATACTGACAATAAAGTCTAAACGTTCACTTGCTGTAGTTGCACCCATTCCACTATCATGCATTAGAAGTTTTGCCACGTACTCACCACCCTTTCTAGAAGAGGAGCCCTCTTCCACCCATTTTCGAAATTAAATCAAACTCCCATAAAAGTCCAGCTTTTAGGAAAGCTATATCATATGGGTCTAGTTCACCTACCTCCGATGGAGTTTTTCCTAAAATCCTACACACGAGATAATCTAATTTGAAATCATCATATTTTTCTACAAATTTCTCAATTCTTCTATAAGTTTTGCATCATTCACTTCAACTTGTAGTGCACTTACCTTATCTAGTAGGAGCTGGATCAAAGCTAAGTCTACTTGTTCCCATTCTTCTACAGTTAGTTTAGGTTCTACTATTACTGTTGCGAGCAATTCATGTCCCTGTTTCTGTAGTAATTCTAGTTCTTCTGGGGAAAGCTCGCTTAGATTTGTTGAAGTTAACCCTGCTTGTATTGTTTTCATATTTGCTCTTTCTTTTTCGCTAAGTCTTCGGGCTTTGAAGACTCGTATTTCTCCGCCAACATCGATTTCTATATCATAGGTTCTTGTTGAGCGACTGAACAGCCATTCTTTTGTAGCGGCTACTTTTTTTGCTTCTACTTGTTTATTCTGTAGATAGTCTTGTCCTAGTTCTTCTAATATTTTTTCTTCTTCTGGGATTTCTTCTTTTGTAATTTTTGGCAATTTTTCACCTCTTATGAGTAGTGAACATTAAAGAGTATATTCATCAATTTCTTGTTTAATATAGTATGCTCCAACTCCTGGTGGGAATGAAAAGTATTCTGCTACTCCATTTATTTCTTCGGTAACTGGTTTTGTTCCATCAAAATTCCCAAAATTAAATCCATCTATAAAACAGTGATGTAAAGTCATTATATGTTGGACAAAATAATCTCCTATAACTGTTCCTTTCATTTCTCCGGTCTTTATACCTTTTTTAACCGCAACACTTGGAATTTTTTCTCTTTTTGGATCACCTAAATCTTTACTTGTATAAAGGTCTTCTTTTTTGGGAAATTCTAGTAGAGTAGATCTTTCTTTTACTGTATATCCTTTTTGAGTAAGTTCTGTGACGGGGAATAACCTATATAAATATAATGTAAAGTCTCCTTCATAAAGAGCTTGAACTAGTAGGGTATCCGTTTCTACAAATTTAGGACGTTTAATATTAAAAGTGAATCTTTTCTTTGATGGATGAATAGATACAGGCATTGTTAAATCACAAGTATATCTGGTATAATTTTCTTGTTCAAATGCAACTGTAATTTCTTCACACGCTAATGAGACTGGGCTTCCATCTTTACGATTAAATCTAAGTAAACCAAGCTCAAACTGCATTAATCCATTTGTAAAGCCCATCTGTCCACCTTAAAAAAAATTAATTAGGTAATTAACAGTTTGTACCTGTTATTACCTTATTGCCAACGCCACATCTGAATGTTTCGTATTTCCTTCCGTTTTTATCGAAGTAGACTATTCTACTTGCTTTACCTTCAATATCTTCTTGTACTGGTTTTGATGCATCAAAGTTACCGATCTGGTTTCTACTTAATCTACAACCATAAATCTCTGCTACCTTCCTTGGTTTACATTTCTCTTGGTTAACATTTAATGCATATAATGTCATGTTGAATTTTTTAGTACTTGCAAACCAGCACATTAAGAGACTACCTGTTCGGCTAAGGTCTTTTGCTTTCCTGATTGTAAAGTCTATTTTTTGGCGTCCTGGGCGAATATCTTTTGGTTCAAACGAATCTATTGTATAGTATTCGTTTAATTCCCTTGTTACATTGACTGTAATTTCTTCTAAATAAATTTCTTTCCCATCAAAACTTACTTTACCTAATTCAAATATTTCAAGTTGATCATCTTGTGCCATTTTATCCCTCCCCTTACATTACAACTATTGAAGCATCTATCTGTCTTGCAGCATGGACTGGAGTTATTGATATATCCACATAGACTTTCGCTCTTCCACCTATTACCGGATCAATTCTACTTGCAACACTATAAGTAAGGAGTGCTGCCTCAGAAACCATAGTGCTTAGAGCTTCACTAACTTGGGTTTCTAAGTCCATCTGGAATGTATCTGTGATTCCTTCACCCAGCATTTTATAGCAGGCATCATAAACTATGTATTTTGCGTGGTTTATTATTCTTAATACAGAAATTTCGTCTTCTTTATCAACTCCATAATATTCGGAGTAGGCTTGTTGTGCAGTTGTAATTCCTTCTCGTATTTTAATTCCATCTTTATCTACAAGGAATGTAATAATTCCTCCTTCATTATACTGAACAATGTCATCTTTTGTTGCTGGTTTTTCTCCTATTGCATTATTATCATCATCATAGATAACTTCTCCAGGAAGTTCACCTATGTCTGATAAGAAATCGAAACTTCCACGGAGGGTCTTTTGTGGTCTTCCTCCCCAAATAGCAATGTGGTATGGTGTTGTTGATATTTTGGCTGCGACAGCCATTGTCGCTAATCTTGGTTCATAATAGTTTCCTTCAACATCATACAATCCTTGTCCGACAAAGATTACATTTTCGTTATTAAATACTGAAGCTCTTTGTAATCGTATGTCTTTGTTCATATTTTCGTCGGCCCCAAGTATTGCATACCTCCATGCATGATTTTCTGCAAGATTCATTTTTTCTACATGTTCTATATATGGGGCGTATATTTCACCTACTCCTGCACGTGGAGCGTCTGCTTCTCTTGATTCGTATTCAACTGATTTTAAACAAACAACACATGCAACTTCTACTTCTTCTAAGCTTCTTAATGCTTCTTCGTGTGCTATCTCTGATGGAGATAATCCATTCTCACCATCTGTTACAAGATCTGATATTATATCGAATGGTTTTTGTTCAGCAACTGGTTTAAGTTTATCCCCGCTTGTACCAGCAACATTTCCTGTTCCACTTCCCAAAACTGTTTTGGGTATACTTTGTAGTTCTCCATTTCCTAATTCTAATGTGTACCCACTAGGAACTGTTTCAGCCCAAATAGTTTCTGTTCCTTTCTTGGCTTTTATGTATCCTTTCAAGATTTGTGAATCTTTATTTATTTTTTCAACTAATTTTTCAAGAGCTGTTTTTTGCTGGACAACAGAACCTCTTATTCCTAGGTAGTATTCTGTTATTCCGTCTTGTTCTGTAACAGTTAGATTTATTCGTTGGTTATTACCTGTTCCTGTAGATGAAAAAGTTATGTATATCTTTTTTGATCCCTCATATCTTGCTTCTAGTTTTAAAACATCGATAGGTTCTGATCCTGTGTCTTTTATATAATGTATGGCTCTTTGGGAATTACCATAGCATGCTCTTACAAAATATGCTGGGGCACCACCTAATGCGAAATAGAAATCTCCATCTACCCCAAATATTCTTTTCAATTGTGTTGGTGATTTTATTAGTATTGGAGTATTTACTGGACCTTTTTCACATTCTATAACGAATGCAGGTGTTTGATCGTGATCTAATGCATTTGAAACAACACCATATGAGTGTTGTACATGAACATAGGGTACGCCTTTAACCATTTTTTGACCTCCTATAATTGTGGTAAGCTACCAAAACGTTTTTTATATATTTCCTCAAATTCTTTCCTAGTAATAGTATTCTCTGGATTAAGCTTTTCAGTTGCTATAAATATATCTTTTCTATATCCTGTTAATCCGTATTCTTCACATAAAAAATCAATTGGAAATTGAGGTTCGTTACTCTTTTTTATTCCTATTTTTTTCTCAGCCATTCTACATTTACCCCCTGAGGTTTGCTTTGTTTTTCTTTTAAAATGTCTATATAATCTGTCAGGAGTTGTATTCTCCATGTATAAATTTTTGGTTCTACTAAGTCTTTTGGTGTTATTTCTGCTATTTTTATATTCAAAAATCGTCGATCTCTGAGTAATGTTCCATCATGGAAATACAACCCATCATTACAGATCTGTGCAACTTCAATATTATCAATAGAGTTAATGGGGTTAACTGTTATCTTTTCGTTATCTATTGACCATGAGCCACTAACTTCCGTGGGGTCTTCTACTTTTTTTAAGCGGTTACCGTTTTCTAAAACGGATACCACTTTCATGTCCTTTATATATTTTGTGTTTATATAAAGATTATTAACTTTCTCCCACTCGTTATTCTGAGTATAAACTACTTGGGAATATACAAATTTATGAATTCTATCTAAAAGTTTATCTCTTATTTCTAAAGATTGGATGTGATCTTTTGAATGAACTAATATAGTACTTCTTATTCGCCTGAGATAAGTATGCGAAGTCCCTGTTCTCTGAAGAAACTGTGTAGCGTCCTCATAAATCCCCACCCGTCCTACATAAATAGGGTTTTCTTCTATAATAGGTTGAATTCTTATTTGTGGATATTCAGCTTTTTGTTTAGAATAAAGTAAGATTGGGACTTTTTGTCCTATATCTAGTGTATATGTTTCTCTATCATCTGTTGCCTCTGGGTTATAATCACCGCATAATTCGAGTAGTGTTTTTATAAAATTAATTGTATCAAACATTTAATCACCTAACTTAGGAGAGTTGTTCCAAACCCTCCCATAGTTGACCCAAAAAATGGGCTTATAACACTACTATATGCTAAGGGTTTCCATGCTGGAGCACTTCGTCTATTTCGCCATGCTGCCATAAAATCGTATGCTATATCCTTTTTACTTGTGTTTTGAGATTTTCCGTAGAGGACTGCTAGTGTAGCTTTTATTGGGTAAGTTTCTGCTATAGACTTTCCTGTTTCTAATCTATATAGAGCAAGGGCTCTCTCGGAAAATTTAAAGCGTTGATTAATTTCAATGAGCAATTTATTTCCTTTTATATCAAATTTAACACTTACTTCGTCTATCGCTGCTTCCATTTTTGCTTTTTCTCTTATAACTACAGAAATGTCTCTCCCTAGTTTCTCTAGAACTCTTGGGGTTAAATCGTTAATTACACCTGGGAATAATCGTAAATCAAATGGGTCAAGTCTTTTTGAATAGGGCAGTTCCCTCCCGTTTGCCATGATTTTTAGTTGAATTTGTGGGTACATTTTACCATTTTTTATATAATTCTAGTGTCATTTCATAATGATTCTGGTTGTTTTGCAATCTTAGGTCTCTATCAATTGTTTTAATTCTGAAGTATCTCACGAATGTGTTTTGTCCATTTGTTATTTTGTGTTTGATTCTATATTGTTTTAGGTCGTTTTGAGGTATTTTGAATGTGGGGACAAAGAAACCATAGTAGTCTGCAAGTTCTTCACTACCTCTTTCACTTAGTGGGTCGATAGAAGGTTTTTGTATGATACCATGGAGTTTTTCAATTTCTACCCATTCTGTCTTATTATACCCTAATTTATCCTTTCCACTACTAATTCGTTTTTCTAGGATATATTCTTCGTTTTCGTAGAGTAGGGTTTTAATAAGGTCTTGTATACTCATCTGTAACCCCAGATCTTTTTATTACACTGCTAGTATTTAGCTCTAGTAGATTTTCAAGATCATCAATTAAATTATTATAGAGGTCACACCAATCTTCATAATCCCTATAGTATCTTCTCATAAATGTTTCTGAGACATTTCCAACGCGGTAATTAAACCTCTTTGTCCCAAAGTCAGGAATTACTTTAATTAAGTAGCAACCTATTGAAGCAATAAGCAAGAGAGTGAATATATCCATTTCTGCCTCTGTGAACTCTTCTATGTTCTTCCCTAATAATTGCTGAACATAAGAAGTTTGGATAGGGATAATCATTCCTATCAATTCATCATGATCATCCCCATCGAGTCCTAACAGAATTTTTACGTCTTCAATACTTAATGTCATTCGACCACGTATGGTTTGATTCCGAAGACTTTCTTTTTCTCTTCATCTGATAAGAGGACGTCGCCCTTAGGTTCTGCTCTTCCTGATGTTTGCTTAAATAATTTCTGTCTCAAAGCATCAATTTCCTTTTTTTCTTCTTTTGTCATTAAGATTTTTTCTTTTATCAGAATTTCATATACTTCTGGAGAAATTTCAACAACTTGGTTCGCTTCGATAACTATATCTGGGAATAACTGAACAGTCTTCCGTTCTCCGTCAACCATTTCAGTCCTTGTCCCCGGAATAATTAACTGTTGTTGTGGATATCTTGCATCAAAAGTGATTTTTATAGGGGCTTTTGCTGTTTTCTTCTCTCTTGGCATTTTATCACCTTAGTTTATTGTAATCATACCAAGGGCTTGAGGTCTAACTACAGCTGGTTTCTCCCACATAGTAAGGAAGAAGCTATCTACTTGTCTTTCTTCATCTCTCATGCGACCGATTCTTACGCCCTCCCTCCTAACTAACCAGACTGGTTTAAGTGATGTGTCCATCATTAATGCGACATCTTTAGGAATTTCAGGAACCATAACGACATCTAATCCGCTAACCCTTCCAACAACTCCTTCTCTAAATAGTGTTCCATCACCAAAGTATGAACCTGCGAGGAATTCTAGACTTTTTTCTAATTGAGCATAATTATCTGGAGCGACAAATAAGACATCAGGCTTTGTCTGTAGTTTAATCATCTCAGTTTTTAGATCAACTATATCGTCATAAGCAAGAGAGACAGTTGTAGGTAGTATAGTTTGAGGAGCAGTCAACATAACATTTACTATGTCGTTATTCTCTTTCCTGAGTAATCTTCTTGCTGCCTCATCTATTTGTTCTCTTCCGAGGATGCCAAGCCAGTCTGTTTCTTTTGCTTCATCTGTCATTTCTCCACCAGTACCATATTTAACGACGGAGAGTTCAAATGTATCTGTGGGCATCCTAACTCTAGGTATTTCTGATCCTTCTGAAACTTCTACAGCAGCGCCTGTAGGATAATTTCTAGGAATTTTGACGACAAATGTGTTTTGAGGGAGTGGGTAGTCAAAAACATAATTTCTCAATATACTTTCTTGTTCAATATATTTCATTATCTTCTTCTCTAAGTAGGGCTCCCATCGTATATCACCTGTTGATGTGGAACCTTCAGCGAAATAATTTATATCTTGCATGATATCACCTCAGAGTAATCTAACTTTAACTGGTTTACCGTCTTGGGCATCTGATTCTGCTATTCCTACTATTGATAATAATAAGTTAGCAGGAGATTGATTGTCGTTAGCAGGAGATTGATTGTCGTTAGCAGGAGATTGATTGTCGTTAGCAGGAGATTGATTGTCGACTGTAACTTTCTTGAAACTTAGGCCTTGTCCTATCGCAACATAATCACCAAACTTAATTTCATCTTTTGCTTTGCCTAAAATAATTCCTTCTTTTAAAACTGTTACTGTTGTATAATCTGTTAATACTCTTCTTACACTCTCGAGTGAGTTTTTATGTGTTTGTGCTATTATTACTCCTGCAAATTTAGTTGTGTCTTCAGTTGCAGGAACAACTTCTCCTTCTGCAGCTCCATATTCGACTGGGATGCAGTATTCATCAAAACCATACATTCTTGGTGCATCTATATCATCAATTTCTAGAGAGCCTCTGAAAGTGTATGTAACTGATTTGCCGGGTTGAATAAAATTGTACATATTATCACCTCATTCTCCCATATAACTTATACCAGGGATTTTTTTCTTATTGCGTTTAAATACTCTATCATATCTAAATATAGTATGAATAAAATACTGATTTTCTTGCTTTTCCATTTCTTTTTGGATAGCCTCAAAAAGTTTTGAGGCTGCATCATATATTTTCGTCTCATTATTTGATTTAGCACGGGATTTGATATTGGCAACAGCGTTTTTATATATTAAACCGTTTTTCCCAAAAGGATAATGATATGTAGAAGCTACATTTTTATCTCCTTCTGGATTATATGCAAGATGGTAACTTGCATATTCTTCAATATTTTCAAAATCGCTAAGATTTGGTTTAGACCATGACTGTGTAGAAATTTTACCATTGTTAATTAGTTGTTTTGCTTTCCGATACCCTTTTTGGTTTAAAGAGTATGCCATTTTTTATCTCCTTAGTCCCATGTAGCTTATTCCTGGGGTTTTATTTCCATCTGGCTTAAATACGGTGTCATATCTAAATATTGTATGGACCATTTTTTGTTCCAAGTCTTCTGGGTCAATTTCTTCTTCTTTGTTTAAGTGTTGCACTTCTTTGATTTTTGATTCTGGTTCTGTTTTGTTTTCTGGTTCTGTTTTGTTTGTTTCTTTTATTTTCTCAAATTTTGTAACTGCATCTTCAATGAAGGTTAGCGATTTTTCTTCTAATTCAAAGAGTTCTTTGATTCTTTCTTGTAGAGCGTCTTCTTCTATCATACCTAGTTTGAGTTCTTTGTTTGCTATTTTTTGGACTCGGTCCACTTTTTCTTTTGAAGATAATTCTTCTATTTTTTCTTTGACTGCTCCAAATTGTGAGACTTCTTCTTTGATTTCATCGATTTCATTTATTTTTTCTTCAGTTTTTGCTAGTTCTTCCCTAAATTCTTCTTGGATTCTTAATATTTCCTGGTTAATTTCATTAATTTTGACCTGATAGTCTTCTTCTTCGGGTTTTAATTCTTTGATTTGGTCTGAAAGCTCGTTTATTTTATCTATGAAAGAAGTAAGATCTTTTTCTTTTTCCATAACATTACCTCCTTTTTTATGGTAGAATTGCTTTTTAAAAGCGTTAAAACTTTTTGTTGTTGCGTCTGGATCAGCACCAGCAAGAACTAATGATAATTCAAAAATTTCACAATTTCTTGCGATTATATGTGCTTCATCAAACCAGTGATCACATTCGTGAAAATCTGAACCACATACTGAACAATATGAATCATGGTAAAAACCAATACTACAAGCATCTATATATCCTTTTTCAATTTTCTCTGAAATTTCTTTTCCTTGACTTAAATTTGTATCTATCTCTGCGACATATTTAATGCCTTTTTTATTAGCGTTATCATCGTAAGTTATTTCTGTATTGTTTACTTTTCCTATTACTGATAATATTGAGTGATTATGGTCATATGTTAAGCTTGCTCCTTCGAGACTTTTCTGTAGATTTTCTAGTTCTTCTTCGGGGATTTCTATAATTTTATTGAATTTCCCTGGGTGGATTGCGTATCCTTGTATAACATACTTTCCGTCGTCATTTTTTTTTGTGTTAATTTTGTGAAAAAGTGTTAGGGTATCAGACATTTTTCCCCTCCGTATTATCTTAATAAATATTTTTATAAAAATTTTATGTAATTGTTTTTTTAATTTTTATTTTGAATGTTTCGTCGCTAATGAATTTTGCATAATCTCCTATTTTTGCGTGAGCAATGACTTCTCGAGCTGTTGGTGAACTACCCCCACCTATAGAGGTGGTGGCTTCGTGGTCAAGGCAACTTTTGTTACCAGGTTACCCACGCTCAAAGGGCTGTTCCATCCCCAGCATATACCATCTACATGGCTAATTAGCTTGGTTTTCGCTATAATAATTTTAGCATTTTTTATATATTTTTGCAACATTCATCACCCACTTATAGAAGTGGGCGACTTCTGTTGCTGTTGTTAAATCTATGGGTTCTCCGTTTTCATCTTTTGCGGTGAAATATAATTTTTGTCCATATGGACCTACTTTCATAGTATCATTTATATTTCTTTTATGGTTATTTTAACGTGGCGTTTTTATAAATATTACTTATAAAATTAGCTTTTTTCAATAAGACAATTGTTACATAATATGTTCTTCTAATTAAAAATTCTATATTTATATTTTTTTTATTTACCTCAAAGAGATAATTTCTGATAAACTCATTTTCTAAATAATACTTGGTTGTAAATAAAAATTTATATTCATAAATTCTTGTAAAAGTCACATAAAATTTATATTCTAGGATTATCCAGATAATTTTATCTCTTAAATGAATTACCTCAGATAACAAGAAAACTTTATTTAAGAAAAGAATCTGATTTCCAACAATTCTTTCAAATACGCGCATCAATTTATTAACTCGATCACTTATATAAAATGAATTATCTAAAATCTTCTTCAAAATGGGGGTGTTTTCTCTTATCTTATTATGAATTTTTAAAATAGTTTCGGAGTATTCATTGATAATATCTTCTAAAACGTTGTTAATTGTAAGTATTATTTTAGTTAATGTTTGCTGCTCCCAAACTACAGCATCCCCTTTAAAAAAAGTAGAATGTGAGGTTAGCTTAGTGTAACCTCGAGAGTTAATTCCCATGTTTGTCCGCTTTGTTTTGTACCTTGGCTGCTAACTTTCCTGTTAAGGTTTATACCTGCATCACTGTTTTTAGTTGATAGTGAGAATTCGTTCCATGCGTAGTTTGCGTCTGCTGACTCGAATGATGATTTCCAGCTAGCTTTTTGGTTTGTTCCATATGTTGGGTATCCACTCATCACTGCTTTATATGTTTTGTTTGTTCCCAGGAGTCCTGTTTGTGTGGCTGCTTCTGCTGCTGTTGAGTCTCCTACTCCTAAGTATGAGTTTGATGCGTCGTATTTTGTTCCACCTGATGAGCAGACTACTGTCCATAGGTTGTTTATTCCTTCGTTGAGCATTATGTTTCCTGGGATTACTGTTTTTTGTGGGACTCCGAATAGTTCGATGGCTTCTTTTGTTTCGTATTCGACTTGTTCTTTTTTATGTTTTTTGGATTCGTATCTTTCTATGTACCATGTTGTATTTCTTTCGATGTCTTCTATGAATTTTGCTGCTTGTTTTATTCTTGCGTCTATTGATGATTGTAGGTTTCCTAGGACTGGTTGTTTGTTTTTTAGTTTTGTGAGTGGTGTTCTTAGTATATCTAGATTCATTCTTCTTTCTCCTCTTCTTCTGTTGCGAATATGAGTTCTATTCTTTTTTCGATTTCGTCTTCGAATAGGGGTTGGTTTTGTAGTACTTTTCGTACTTTTTCTTCTGCCATTTCTATTATTTGTTCTTCGGGGAAGCCGAAGGCTTCTAATTGTTTTATGAATTCGTCTATGGTGACTTCCATATAAGCTTGTCTTTCTGGGCTGTATATGGGTACTTTTATTATTTCTTTTATGTTTTCCATTTGATTACCTCACTCTTGATAAATATAGTAGCATATACCTCTTTTTCTGTATATGATTTTGACTTCTTTGAATCTTTTTAATCTTTTTGCTATTTTTAAGACGTTTAGTCTTATTTTATTTGTTTTATATGTTTTTGTTATATGCTCATATATATCTTTTGCCGTTACTTCTTTATCTATATTTTTCATATATTCTAGAAGTAACTCGTCGAGGTGATCGTAGCTTGTTATTCCAGCCATTTTTCGATCACCTTTTCAACGTAGATTTCATAGGACATTAGGTCACTGAAGATCTGGTTTTCGTCTTCTCTGTGACTGTTTACGTATTCTTTTAATTCTTTTCGTCTTCTGTCTTCGTTGAAGAATCTGTATGAGTATATGTCTAGCATGCAGTTGGCTGTTGGTGGGTCTGGGTTTATCGGGTAGTGGTTTTCGTCGTAGATGTATTCTTTTTGTGGGTTGTATCTGTATGAGAGTTTTGTTGTTTGGCGGTTGTAGGGGCCGTCGGCTCGGTAGTAGTCTTCGTAGTCCCATAGGTATCTGAGTCTTGCTGTCCATTGGTTTATGAATGGGTTTGTGTATAGTGAGTATTTCATGTATTGGAATGGTTTGCTGAGTATTTGTCCGGCGAGCAAGACGGTTACCCATTCGGGGGCGTATTTGTGTATGGGGATTGGTTTGTTGTATATTGTTGTGTTGTAGTATTTTTCGACGGTTTCTTTGACTCTTATTGTTTTTTGTGGATCGTAGATTAAGATTTCGTCTGCGATGTGTTGTAGGCTTAGGTATGTGTCTTGGAGGTATTCTTCAAAAGTAGGGGAGAGGGTAATTATTCCGAGGTTGGTGCCGTAGTTTTGTATATCATTTTTTTTGTAGATTTTTATCAAAGTTTGGGCCTCCTGATTGTTTTCCGAGGAGCCATTCTAGTTCGTTTGAGGTTTCAGGAGGTTTCCCTTGGTATCCGAGTGCTTGTATTGCTTGTTCTCTGGTTATTAGGTCTAGTGCGAGTGCGTCTTTTACCCATGTGATTACTCTGCTTTCGTTTTCTATTGTTGGTTTGTTAAATATCGGGATAATTTCTATTGGTTCTGTTATTCCTGCTGTTTCAATCATTGGTTTGTAAAGTTGTGTAATAAGATAATCAGCAAGTATGCTTTGTATATCGTGAATTGTATCATAATAGACTTGTAATTGTTTTGAGATAGCGCTTAAGTTATCCGCGGGGAAACCTAGCAATTGACCTGGGACTCCAGCGGTTGCGAAAAAGTAGTGGTCTAGTTTGTCTAGTATTGGTCGGAAGTCTATCATACTTGAGTCTGTTCCTATTACGTCGTGTTCTATTGATGAGTCTGTTACTAAGTCGCTTCCTACGGTTGTTTGTTTTAGTGTGTTTATGAAGTTCTTTATTTCTGCTGTTGAGGTTTTTTTTCTGTCGTTTTTGCTGTCTATTTTCCAGTGTACTATTGGGATTGCGTATCTGTCTAGGAGAATTGCTGCGTTTAGTTGGCTGTTTAAGATAAGGTTTAGACTTTGTAGTACGCTTGAAAATATGCTTTGTCCGAAGAGTTCTCCTGTTAGTGGATCGTTTGGGATGTGGACGACTTCTTCGAGTGTTAGTTGGACTGTGTTTGTTTCATTTGGGGGTTGGTATTCCCATCCGATTAGTTCTCCATTTTTTTCTGTGGGTGTTATATATTTTGGGTTTATACCGATAATTTTATATACTTCATTTTCATCTTTTAAGATATATAAAAAGGCATCGCCGTAGAGAAGCATGTCCCGGTATATGTTTCTTAGGAGGTTTCTCGTGAGTAGTGCGTCTATTTTCCGCCCTATTTCTGTTGCTTTTTGGTGTTCTTTTCCTGTTTCGTCGTAATATTTGAATTTGAATCCTAGTTTTGTTGCATCTCCCGCTAGTTTGTTTATAATTCGTCGCATTATTGTTCTTTTATATAGGTTTTCTACTAGGTCATAATCTACGCTGACATCGCCTGTTGCTGTTTTGTAGCTGTCGAATGTTTTTGTGGTTACAGCGGAGTAATCTTTTATTTTTCCTTTTTTTTGGGGAGGTTTTCTACTAAATAAGCTAAAAAAATTCATAGTATCCCTCTTTTTATGTGTTTTAGATGCGTTTGGTTTCTTGGTGCATCTATGTATGTTTTAATTGTTTTGAACCCTGTTATTTGCGCTGGAATTTCGTCGTCTGTTTCTATATCATCGTAGATTATTCTTGCTCCGTATAGTGTGAGAAGTAGGGAGTCTACATAGTCATCGGATCCTCCGTTTGGTTTTTGGTATTTTATATTTCCGTGTGGAGTGATTTCTCTTTTAAATTCCAGCATTTCGCTTATTAAATTATAATTATAAATTATTTCTACTTTATCACTTTCTAAATCTGCTATTGCGCTTTCTACTAATTCTTTTTTCTTTTTTGGACCTGCAAAATCAACTCCTACTACTTCTAGGTTTCTCCATTCTTTTGTTAGTTCTTTTTCGAAGATTTCTTTTACTCCTTTTCCTACTCCTGTTTCGTCTATTACGAGTAGGTCTAGGTTGGGGTAGTCTCTTTGGAGGGAGGCTACTGAGCGTACAATTTCGTAGTATTTTGTTTCTAGATCCCAATCGATTATGTTTATTACTTTTACTGTTGCTGGTGTTACTTCTGCTATTGTTAGTACACTTTTGTTCCTTTGCTTTCCGAGATCGAGTCCTGCGATGCAAAATTTGTCGGAGTAGTGTTTTGGTGGAGTGTCGTGGTTTATTACGCGGTTTATTAGTTCTTGTGGGAAGACTTCTCCTATTGAGTCCATCCATTTGAGGCAGTATTCTCTGTAGAATCCTGATTTTGACATATCTCTGAAGTCATCTAGCAATTCATCCAGAGTTATTCTTATTGTTGTAGCTTTGATTGGTTCTAGTTTGTCGTTTAAAATAGCGGTTGGTCTTTCGAAAACTATAAAATCTCGTTCATTTCCTTTACCTTCGTAGGCTCCATCGATTGTTATATAGTATCTGGCGTTACTGTAGGCTCTGTAAAATTCGTTTAGTTTTGCTAGTGGTGTTCCTGCATATACTATGAATTTTTCTCTTTTTTGTCCCCTGAGGGTTGGTCTTATGGCGGTGTAAGTATCTTCTGGGATTATTTGGGCTTCGTCGAATGCTAGGTAGTGTGCGTTTTTACCGAGTTGGGATGATCCTCCTCTTCCTGCTGTTGCCATGTAGATTCTGCTGTTGTTTTTTAGTTTGAATTTGGTTGATTTTTGGCTTACGAAGAAGTTTTCTATTAGGGGTGACATGTTTATTATATCTTGAATGTCTTCTCCAAAGTAGATGGCCTGTTCGAGGGTTGGGGAGACAACGAGGGAGCGGTGGGCTCGTTGAAAAATAGATTTGTGGAGGGTTTCGAGTTTTATCATTAAGGATTTACTTAGTCGGCGACCCCAGAATAAGAGTTTTTTTGGGTATTGGCATCTTAGGTATTGTTTTTGATATGTTTCGAGTTGGTATGGTTCGCCGGTTTCGTCATAGAGCATTTTTTCTACGAAGAAGACTGGGTCTTCTCGGCATTTTTGTACGAATCTTCTTTTTTGTTCTTCTGTAACGTATGAAGTATCGGACATTTTTTCACTAAAATTAGGTTGTGTTTAGGTGGTGGTAGATTTTTTCTAGTTTTTTTGCGGCTTGGTGGCATTGTATTGGTGTCATGTTGCTTTTTAGGAGGTTGCATTCTTTACATATTACCCAGATGTTGTTTTTGTCCATCGTTTTGTTTTTGGGGTTAATGATGTCGATGGATGGGGAATTTTTTCCGGTGTCTTTGGTTATTTTTTTTGTTGTGTATGGTTGGATTTTCATTGTTTTGTTGCATATTGGGCATTTTGTGTTGTTGTATTGTTGTCTGAGGGCTTTGATGTCTTCTTTTGTTATATTGATTTTGTAGCCTCTTTGTTTGTGTTGGTTGATGATCATTTGTGCTATTCTGTCTTCTCTTTTTTGTTTGTAGGCTTTTTTGTAACAGTCTTTGCAGTATGTGTCTCTTTTGTCTTTTTTGTTTTTGTGGAGGCTGAATTGTGTTATTGGTTTGTAGGTTTTGCATTTTGGACATTGTTTTTTTACGTCGTGTGGGTGGGTATAGTGGTATTGCATATTTGGTTTTTGTTTATTATTAATATTTAAGGGTTTCGCAATTATTTTTTATTATTATGAGTATCTTTATATAAACATTTCACATTATTATTTAAATAATGATTAGAGACGGGATAAATTTTAAAAGAAAGAGGGTGGGGCGTAAGGGTGTTGATGAGCTTAATGATGAAGTGGTCTTTAATTTGGCGAATGGTTTGCGGGGGTACCTGGAAACTGGGGAGGTTAGGTACTTAACGTTTCTGAGGAACCCGTATAGTATTTTGTTTATTATTTCGCCGTATATTCCAGATTTAGACCCGGATAAGTTTTGTGGGGATAGTTTTATCCCTATGGAAGAGTTTTATAATGAGTGTTTAAAAGGGGGGGATAGTCTTTATCACAAAGTCTCTCGTGATGATTGGGATATTTTGGTCAGCTATAGGGATAATGTTGGCACTTTATCTCTTGACAGTTATGTTAAGGAGATGAGCCGTGTTTGGGACTTTGATAGTGATAGGGCTATGGAGGTCTGGGAGTTTCAACCTGACCCCATTTCTTTTTCTTTTACTCTTGGGTCTAGTCGTTTGGGGATTGAGTCTTTTACTCCTGTTATTGGTGTTAAGTATGTTTTTGATCGGTTATATTCTAATATTGGGGATATTAGGTTTCCTTGCATAGTTTTACGTGGCTATAAAGGTAGGCGGGTACAGATTCATAAAGATGGTAGTATGCTTAAGGTGTTTTGTGGAGGGAAAGAGATTGATTTTGTTTTGGAGGATCTTGTTAGGATTCCTGAGAGTTATGTTATTGAGGGTGTTTTGAGGGATAATGGGAGTTTTGTTGTTTATGATATTCTTTGTTGGAATGATATTTGGTTGTTTAATAGACCATTTGGTGAGCGTTGGAAGTATGCGTGGCATTTTTTTAAGTTTATGCCACATGTTTTTTTGGTAAATGATTATTTTGAGTTGTGGTATGCTTTGAGGGAGTTTGATGGTTTTGGATTTATTTGTAATTTGAATGAGAAGTATGGTCGAGTGTTTTTTGTGGATTGGAATAGGAGTTTGTGTGTTTTAGAGGTTGGTGGAATTAAGCATGGGGGTGGTGTTAGTTGGTTGAAGAGTGTCGATGGATTTGGTGTTTTTAAGTTTAATCGGCTTTTGAGTGGTGCAGATTATGGTAAGAAGGTTTATGTTAACAGGAATGGAGAAATTTACGGGTTAACGGAGAGACCGGCGGATTCATGGGTTGAGGTAGCGATTAAGTTTGGGTTTGTTTTGGATTATGATGAGTATCGAAAGCAGGTTGGTAATGTGATTGAGTGACTCTTTTTTTACCTCACATTGATTAACGTTAACCATTTTCCTTGCGAAAGCTCTGAAAATTGAGTATATTGGACACCCTTCGGGTGTCCTACGAAGCCTTGCTTCCTTTCAAGTGGAAGCAAGGCTGGGGACACCCGTACTAATAAGTCCTCGCGGCAAAGGCGCGATGACTTATTAGTTGTCTCCAGGAGGGTGTACTAAAAAAAGGAGGTGATTGTGTATGAAACTGGAGACATTCGAAGTTTGGAGGGCTGCTATGAGGGTGGTAGCCCTCCGTAAAATAGCTAGCTGGGGGGACAGCGCAACGCTGTACTCCCGGCTAGCTGAACTCGCCAGGGAGCTTGAAAGCTCCCTGGCGAGGATGGTAGTCCTCAAGGGGGCTGCCAGAGGGGTAGCGTTCTTCGCTGCCCATGTACTCGAGGAGGTCAAAGGCCTCCTCGGTGAGTGCCGCGGAAGCGTGGCACTCCCAGTCAGCAGCAGTGATAACACTGCTGCTGAAACAAATGGAGGTGAGAGAATGAATGAGATGAATGAGAAGTTAGGAACTCTGGACCTCGGTCCAGAGAAATACAATTTCTACGAGAAAACTCGTAGAAACAACGAAATTCGTGAGTGGAGGGTTGAGGAAGAATATGGCGACCACAAAAAGTTCTTCTCATTCGAGAAGAACGGTAAAACTATCCCCAAAGGCAACTGGGGAATAGTCACAGGATACGAAAAATACAGCTTCTACAATAAGATAGAAGAAAAACCTATGACATTCCACTACATCAGAGTGGAATACATAGGAGGCACTGTAGTAGTGAAAGTGCCCTTCAGACCAAAAATCGTAGAAGCTGAAAGAAGAGTTGGAAGGAACAAGTATGAGTCAGTCGCACTTGTACGACTCTACTGGAACAAGAAATACGGAGTATCAATAGCAGATCCAACAGATAAAATAAGAAGCGAAAGGATAAGAGTGAGGATAGTTGAACTCAAGAATCCATTCACAAGATCATACTACAGGGAGCCTATCCTCAAGGACTTCCTTGATAAGAACGGAATGCTAAGACAGCCACGGATAAAAGTTAAAACCCACTACTACCGCCCAGTGTATATCAGAGAAATCCTAGAACGTGAAGGCTATGGATTTACAGTAAGAGACACAGAGAGAAAGTTAGCCCCACTAGAAACAATCGAAAGAATTGGAGCTCAGAAGTACTTCGAATCATTCGATGATAAGATCCTCAGAGATCTTAAGAAAATCTGGCGCAAAATCTTCGAACTCGAAAGAGACATCGAATACATAGAAATAGAGAAACCAGTAATCACACCATATGATGATAAGCTGTCGGGAGGGGGCTAATGCCCCCTTCCTGATCCCGTAGGGGGCGGTCACCTACCCCCTACGGGTTGTTGATTGATATGGAGTGGTATCCACCGCCGTTGGCTGGTTGATATTATTTAGGTGACCGCCCCCTACGGGTTGTTGATTGATATGGAGGGGTATTCACCGCCGTTGGCTGGTTGATATTATTTTTTTGTGTGGGTTTCTGTTTCCCTCATATTTTTTTTCTTTTTACTGTTCATATTCTTTTTTTTGTCATTTAACTTGATAAAAAAATGGAGGTGATCATATGGAGTTCATTCTTCTCTTAACATTTATATTCCTTCTTCCTATATCCTTCCTTCTTCCTTTCTTCTAATTTCCCATTTTCCCTCATATTTTTTTTGTCATTTAAACTGAAAAAAAAAGAATG
>LFRM01314894.1_pt1 | contig 93658 bp, 84 predicted proteins | sample 618341 | NCBI WGS metagenome assembly LFRM01 (sample SAMN03654438, study PRJNA283298) | anaerobic digester metagenome | isolation source: pool of bioreactors CSTR01a, CSTR02a, and CSTR03a thermophilic anaerobic... | place: Denmark: Kgs. Lyngby | collected 2014-05-21 | reverse complement strand
GAACGGAATGCTGACAACCGGTTGCTGGTTATCGACCTGGGTAATATGCTCGTGGGAACCATTGTAGATGATGTTTCTGAAGTCCTTATGATCGACGAGGCATCAATTGAAAACCTTTATTCGGAAATAGCGGGTATAGGCAAAAATTGTATCCAGGGGATATGTAACATGGGAGATCGTTTAATAGTTTTGCTGGACGCCTTAAAGATGAAAGAAGAAGTCTTTCAAAATCACTAGCAAAGGAGTGACAGCTCATGATAGCTTTATCGGAATTGAATTCATGCAAAATTCTAGCTGAAGCCATTGCCGATTACATACCCGGCGGTATAATGTTCGGGTATATTGATGGGGACACCATAGAATGGGTTAAATCATCACAAAAATTCGATATTGAACTTTTTAAAGTCGGCTATAAATTAGGTGCCGACACAGGGACTATGAAAACCATTCGGGAAAATAAAGTAATTATCCAAGATGTACCCCGGAGTGTCTACGGTATGCGTTTAACAATAATTTCCATACCGGTGGTCAATGACAATGGTCAGGCAGTTGGAGCTATGGCCATTGTCTTCCCCAAACTGCATCCAGTTGCAGCTTCCTTTAATGACTTTGCACCAATTGTAACTGAGATGTTCCATGAAGGATCCTTTATGTTCATGACAGATTTGACCCAGATTGCTTACCGGCAAGCTTCCGCGAAATTTGATATGCCTGCTCTTACCGTAGGATATAAGCTCACTCCGGATGATCTTCCCTATAAGGTTATCCAATCCAAACAGCCCATGAGTTATGATGTGGACGAAACCAAGTGGGGAGTTCCCATATACGCAGCCTGTTTTCCTTTGTTTGAAGATGAGGAGAAACAAAATATCGTAGCTACCCTGAATGTCATTCTGCCCAAAGTCACCGCACATACACTGCGGGAAATGGCCAATAATCTCGAAAGCGGGCTGTCCGGAATTTCTGCTGCCATAGAGGAATTGACTTCATCTGCCTCAGAAATACATACTAACGAACAATCCTTAAATGATAGCATAACCGAAATTATTGGTATTACAGAACAGATCAACGATGTTTCAGCCTTCATCAAGGAAATTGCCGATGAAACCAAGATGCTGGGATTAAATGCAGCTATTGAAGCGGCCCGGGCCGGTGATGCGGGTCGCGGCTTTGGGGTCGTAGCCGAAGAAATCAGGAAATTGTCTGATCAATCGAAGAGTACAGTTCCCAAAATCACTGAGCTTACTAATAACATAAAAATCAAAGTGGAGGAAGCCAGCAGAAAGAGCCTTATTTCCCTATCGGCAACGCAAGAACAAGCCGCAGCCACGGAAGAGATTACTGCCAGCTTAGAAGAAATCTTTGCCATGTCTGAAGAATTAGCTAAAATAGCCCAACAGCTGTAGCTAAGGCTACCAGACCCATTATCGGGGCAGGCCATAATAAAATTGATAACGCCCTCCCCTGATCCGGGAGGGCGTTTCTGCTATTTGCTAAAATTTAATCTCATGGCTTACAATTTTTTCATACAATTCGGGAGTAAGCTCTACATACACGTTTTTCTCCGGGTGCAGGAAATAGAGCGGGTCTTTGATAACGTTCGGATCAAAACCTTCCCTTTGCAATTGGGTTTTTACCTGCTTGAAGCTGTTGGTGGCATCTATGGTGTCACGCACCCGTATAAAATAAGGCCGGGCATAGGACGGCAGATTCTCACACACAAACGCCCCCAGTTTAGCCCAGTCTATGACCTCTCCTTCCAGCAGTTTAATGGCGGCCATGCCGCAGCGACCTTCCATTCCAGGTATTTTTACGCCGTAAACATTGACATCTTCCATTTGCCCGAACCTGTTGACCACATTGGATACCTGAGTGGTGGAGACATTTTCACTTTTCCAGCGGAAAGTATCTCCTAACCGGTCCACAAAGGAGAAATAATCATTTTCCGCCAGGCATACCAGGTCGCCGCTGTTAAAGTAGCGGTCTCCTTCCTTAAACACGTTGCGCAGGATCTTTTCCTCAGTTGCCTGGGGATTATTAACATATCCCGCAAAAACGTTAAGTTCATTTATTTCACAGATTAAAAGCCCGGTTTCACCGACTTCACACTTTATAGCATACCCATTTTCATCCCGGATTAACTCGCCGGTTTCCAGATCGCATTTAACTATCTCACCCTGGCGCCTGCCCAGCATATTGAGGTTGCCGCACATACCGGGGATTTCCTCCAGATTCATGAAGGACCCCACCCCTTCGGTAGCACCGTAGATTTCTTTAAGTTGCTCGATGCCAAACCGCTTACGGAAAGGCTCCATGAGATCTCCCCGCATGCCATTGCCCACCACCATCTTAAGCGGATTATCAGCATCATCAGGCTGGGGCGGTTGATTGTAAATATAGCGGCACAGTTCGCCCACATAAATAAAGAAGCTGACATTATATTTGCGCACATCTTTCCAGAAGTTACGGGCGGAAAACTTGCGCCGCAGAACCATGGTAGCCCCGGATATAATCGTGGCGGAGTAGCCAATATCAAACCCGCTGTTGTGATACAGGGGCAGGACCATATAATGAACTGTTTCCGGAGTCATCTGCCCAAAGAGCTTGAACAGATTGCCCAGAATCAGCCAGCGTTTCTGGGTCACTGCACAGGCTTTGGGAAAGCCGGTAGTTCCAGAAGTATAAATATAGACAATGATATCGTCGCTGGTAACGGTACTGGTGGTGGCTGGATTCTGGTCTGAGGCTGCTGCCAGCAACGGTGCCAGGTCCTTGATCCCCTCAGGGACATCTATATTCTGTCCCTCGCATTCCACAAACACATAGCCAGGATCCAGAAGCCGTACTTTATCCCTGATCTCCAGGAAAGGCTCCAACAATTCATGCCCCACGATCAGCATTTTGGCATCGCAGATATTCAGGGCATGGGCCAGCACTTCCTTGCGTACCCCGTTGTTGATGAGGGATACGATTACTCCCAGCTTGCTAAGCCCAGAAGCAGCAATGAGAAACTCAGGGCGGTTCTCCATTAAAAGGGCTACAACATCGCCCTTTTTCAAGCCCAGGGAGCCGAAGTAGTTAGCATAACGGTTAGCTTGGCTGTTTAATTCACCAAAGGTAACGATGCGGTCCTCAAAAATTATAGCTGGATGATCCCGCAGAGCTTCCGCCTGGTACTCCAGTTCCGATCCCAAAGACATGATCTGTGTTTGCGCCAGGCTGGTGATGGTTTCAAATGGGTTTTTCCGAACACTTTCCATAAAATAATTCCTCCTTACCCCTTTTGTATGTCATCGCTGCACCTTTATTTGAATCTTAATGCAATTAATGTTCCAACCTAGATAGCACGGTAATATGGAATTGATGAACCGGCTCTCCCAACCCGATCCTGTTCTATTTTGTTCCACTGCGTCCATTACTTGGTGTAAAATGAACATAATAGAACCCTTAGAATGCAGGTGAATAAATGAGCGATTTAAATATGGAATTAGAGGATTTTTTGGAAATAATCAACAGCTTATCGGATGCAGTGGTTGTTTATGATGCGGATCTGAAGGTGGTATTCGTCAATGAGAAGCTATTTGAGTATGGCAGACTAAGCAAAGAGGATGTGAATGTGATCGGCACCACTCCCGCCCAATGGCTGGAGGAGGGTTGGATTTTAAATTCCATCGTCCATGAAGTACTGGATAAAAAACAGGAAGTAACCGGAACTATCCGTACCAAGCATGGGTACTTCTCCTCCCGGTGCCGGCCAATTTTTGATAAAAATGGCAATGTACAGTATATCGTATCTACTGCCTCTTCTTTGACGGAAATCAATGCTTTGCAGGACATGCTGCAAAAACAAGCAGAACAAAGTGAACGGTATTTACGCGAGGTACAGCAGCTTCGCCAGGAACTCCTTAACAAGGAATTCATATATGCCAGCAAAGATATGGAGCAGCTGGCTGAGACTATCCGCAAAGTAGCCCCTATTGACTGCAATGTATTAATAACTGGAGAGTCGGGGGTTGGCAAAGACGTAATAGCTCAAACCATCCACATGAATTCCCCGCGTAAAGACGGTCCTTTTCTGACCGTGAATATCCCGGCTATTCCGGAACACCTGCTGGAGGCTGAACTGTTTGGATACGAGGAAGGATCTTTTACCGGGGCTGTAAAGGGAGGAAAGATGGGGTTATTCGAGGTAGCCAAAGGCGGTACCATTCTCCTCGATGAAATTGGAGATATGCCATATAACTTGCAGGTTAAAATCTTAAGGGCCATTGAAAGCGGCGAAATAATGCGCTTGGGAGCTACTAAAACAGTAAAGTTGGATGTACGGATTCTGGCCGCTACCAACCGGGATATTCACGAAGCCATTGCACAAGGTAGATTTAGGAATGATCTGTATTATCGCCTGAACGTGGTTACTCTGCACGTTAAACCCCTGCGGGAAAGAATTGAGGACATTCATCCCCTGTGCCAGCATTTTCTGCGTCACTTCAATGAGAAATATGGGCGGCAGAAAAGGTTTAATGTCAGCGCCATAACTGAGTTGGAATCCTATTCATGGCCTGGCAACGTACGTGAGTTAAAAAATACGGTTGAGCGCCTGTGTATTTTATCGGAAGGGGATTGCATCACTGCCCATGATGTACGCGAGTTATTGGACTTGAAAGCACATCAAGCCCGCCAGAGAAGCGAGCATCACCAAAGAGAATCAAATGCAGAACATAACCAGTCTCTCTCAGGAAGAAAGATAGAAGATTTATTCAGCGACTATCAAAAGCAACAAATTCTAACCGCCCTGAAAAAAACCAACGGCAATAAAACAGAGGCTGCTCGCCTGCTGGGAATCAGCCGCGGAAAGCTGTATCGTTTGCTGCGCCAGTATTAAACCATCCTCTGCTTCCTCACAATTCCCTTCATAACTCTCGTTCCAAGGCTTCCAAAGCCCTTTCAAAGGCATGAACATCGTTCTCGGCAATAATACTTCTGATGCGCTGATTATACTCAACCACGGCAGGATGAACTTTCTCGGCTACTTCCCTGCCTCGCGGGGTAAGACTGATTTTTAGGCTTCTGCGATCCTCAGGGTCTTCTTCCCTGACCACCAGATCCTCTTTGACCAGACGATCAATCAATCCGGTTACCACTGGGCTGTCCAACTGAACAGCTGCAGCAATTTCCTTGAGACTGCTGCCGTCATGGTTTGATAAAAACAAAAGAACCCAGGACTGGACAATGGTTATACCATAGGGAGCCAGTTTATTGTTGTAATATCGGGTCATTTTGCGGGCGATTGCTCCCAAGCGAAAACAATAGAAATCCCTGAAATCCATACCCCGTCTCCTTCATCGTACTATTTCATTTATTTTAACATAATATTATTTTTTTATTGTAATATTACTATAATACATGTTATTGTGTAAACAAATAAATTAGCAATGGGGGATGTCCATGAGCGAATGGAAAAAAACCGGGTGTGCGTTATGTGCGCAAAACTGCGGCCTGGAAGTATTAGTTGAAAACAATCGCATTGTCAAAGTTCGGGGAGACAAGAGCAACCCCCGCAGCCAGGGATATATATGCCGCAAAGGCAGGAACATTGCCCATTTTCAGCATCATGAACAAAGGTTGAAGTACCCCCTGAAAAAAGTGAACGGCGAATTTGTACGCATAAGCTGGGATCAGGCTATCTCAGAAATTGCTGCCCGTTTGAAGGAAATAAGGGATAAATACGGACCTCGTTCTATCGCCTATATGGGAGGAGGAGGACAATCCTGCCACTTTGAGGCAGCTTTCGGCGTACGCTTGCTGCGGGGCCTGGGCTCCCGTTATCATTACAGTGCTCTGGGGCAGGAATTGACGGGGCACTTTTGGGTTCAGGGCAGGGTCCTGGGACGACAGTATCTGGGTACCGTTCCTGATGAAGAAAATGCTGATATGCTGGTAGCTATCGGCTGGAACGGCATGGAAAGCCATCAAATGCCCCGGGCTCCCTTAGTCCTGCGCAAGTTTGCCAATGACCCTGACAAAATACTGGCGGTAATTGATCCCCGCAGATCGGAAACGGCCCAGATCGCCGACCTGCATCTGGCTCTGCGCCCGGGTACCGATGCCCTCCTGTTAAGGGCGGTAATTGCCATGATAATTCAGGAAGGCTGGTATAATCAGGACTACATTGACCAGCATGTAAGCGGTTTTCAGGAAATTTGGCCTTATCTGAAGGATTTTGATATAGCCTCTGCTTTAAAGGTATGTGAATTGGAATATGAACAGGTAAGAGAATTCGCCCGCCTGATGGCCACCCGCAAAGTGGGCCTGCATACTGATTTGGGAATCCTGATGAACCGGCATTCCACCCTGGTTTCCTGCCTGGTAATGGTACTGCTGGCCCTGTGCGGACAGATTGGATTACCGGGCACCAATATGATACCGGGATATTTTATGCCTTTGGGAGCTCACACTGATGAACGCAGTCCAAAAAACTGGAAAACAGTGACTACCGGTATTCCCATCCTGATGGGTTACGCTCCTCCCAATGTCCTGCCCGAGGAAATCATGTCCGATCACCCGGAGCGAACCCGAGCTTTAATATGCACCCAATCCAACCCTTTACGCTCTTACGCCGATACCACCGCTTATGAGGAAGCTTTCAAGCAGCTGGATCTTCTGGTCACCTGCGAGATAAGCATGACGGAAACAGCCAAGCTTTCCCATTATGTTCTGCCCTCTCGTTCCGCTTATGAATCCTGGGACAGCACTTTCTTCTATTGGACAGTGCCGGGAGTATACTTTCAAATGCGCCGGCCTGTTGTGGAGCCTGAAGGTGAGCCCCTGGAAATATCGGAAATTCACCTGCGCATTGCCGATGCCCTGGGTCTCATTCCCGAGCTTCCCCGGGAACTTTACGAAAAAGCCCACAATCGTCTGGAATATGGCCTGGAGCTTATGAAATACCTGCAGGCCCATCCCGAGCATATTGCCATAACACCCTTCATTCTGGGTAAAACCCTGGGGCCGGTATTGGGTTCTACCAATCTGGCGGCTTTGTGGGGATTACTGCAGAATATGCCCAAGGAATCTCGGGAAAACGCAGCCCGGGCCGGCTTCAAAAAGGGGCCGATGATGGGCGAAGAAATCTTCCAGGCTATACTGGACCATCCCGAAGGACTTTGGATAGGAAAAATCGATCCTGAGAATAATTTTGCCCTGTTAAAGACTGACGATGGCCGCGTCAATGTATATATTCCGGAAATGATTGAGTGGCTGAAAGACGTCACCCCGGAAAAGGAAGCTGAAGCTCTAAAACTGCCGGAAGATTATCCCCTGATATTAATGGCCGGCCGTCACACCAGCATGAACGCTAATTCGCTGATGCGCAATCCGGCCTGGAATGAAGGCAAGCGGGCCTGTACCCTGGCTATGCATCCTGAAGATGGTGAGAAGCTAGGGCTAAAAGACGGGCAGATGGCTCGTATCACTACCGAAGCAGGCAGTGCCAAAATCGAAGTGGAAATCACCACTGAGGTTCGTCCTGGTACAGTTATGATCCCCCATGGTTTTGGCCTGGAATACCAGGGCAAAACCTATGGAGTTAACGTCAATAGGTTAACCAAAAACACTCATCGGGATCCTTTCACGGCTACCCCGCTGCACCGTTATGTCCCCTGCCGGGTGGAGACGGTATAACAAGGCATTATTGCACTAGTGGGAGGCTTATAATGAAAAAGATACCGGTAAATGAAGCTGTTGGTCTGGCTTTATGCCATGATATAACCAGGATTGTTCCAGGCAAAGAAAAAGTGCGCGCCTTCAAAAAGGGACATATTGTCCGGGCTGAAGACCTAACTTTACTACGGGATCTGGGCAAGGAACATCTTTATATCTGGGAAGAAACCGAAAACCTTGTCCATGAAGACGAGGCGGCTTTGCGTTTGGCTGAAGCCGCCAGCGGCCCCGGCATTGTTTTTGGCGAACCTAATCAGGGCAAAGTGAGCTTGAAGGCCACCTGCAGTGGTCTGTTAGAAATAGATTCCCTGCGATTGGCTCAAATCAACAATATAGAAGGTATTGTTCTGGCCACTTTGCACGGCGGTCAGGCAGTAAGTGCAGGCACAACAGTGGCGGGTACTCGGGTTATTCCCATAGCTATTGAAAAAGACAAACTGGAAACTGCAGAGCAGATATGTCATACCGGCAGCCCTCTCATCAGTGTGAAGCCTTTTGTACCCTTGCGGGTAGGGGTGGTGACCACCGGCAATGAAGTATACAGCGGCAGAATCAAGGACGGATTCTGTGAGGTATTGCGGCAAAAATTGGCTGCATACCCGGGAGAATTCATGGGGCAGGTACTGGTACCAGATGATGCACCCCTTATTACTGCGCATATAAGAAAGTTTATTGATGATGGAGCGGAGCTGGTGTTCGTCACCGGCGGCATGTCTGTGGATCCTGACGATGTGACCCCTACCGGCATTAAACAAACCGGGGCTGAGGTAGTCTTCTACGGGGCACCTGTTTTGCCAGGGTCCATGCTGATGCTGGCCTATCTGAACAATATCCCCATATGCGGGGTTCCCGGCTGTGTCATGTTTAACTCCATTACCAGTCTGGATTTGATTCTTCCTTATATATTTACAGGTCAGCGAGTAAGTCGTTCCCAAATAGTCAGCTTGGGATACGGAGGGCTCTGCCAGGAATGCCCGGTTTGTCATTACCCTAACTGTGCATTCGGGAAATAATTAACAGGCTAAAAACTTAATTTAAATATAGCCGTACCTATGCAAATATAAGCAAAAAGGGGGCCACACCCCCTTTGAGAGTGTCAAAAAATTAGCTAAAAGAGATCGCCACGTCGCTAGGCTCCTCGCGATGAATAGCAGATGGCTGTCTAGAAAGTATTTAACAGAGCGTTTCGGATTGTCGGCTGAAGCCGGTTTGCCATTGGGTATCAGGCTTTTTCTCCTCCTGATGGTGTTGGTAATAACTATCATGCTAGGAGTAATAGCCATCCTCATCATTACCGGGATTTTTACTGCTGGTTTGTCGGAAAGTGAGACACTGGTTGAAAGTGAACTTAACCATACCGCCGCGAAAATCTCCAGTAATTACGGTGAACTATCCGTGCAGGCCATTGAGTTTGCCCGGCAGTTATCCCAAAGTATTGAAAAGACTTCCCAGCAATTAGGGGTGCCTCTCTCCCAGCTGGAAGAACACCCCCACCAACTGGATAAAATAATAGCTGCTCAATTTGATCTAACCTATCTGACCCTGCAAAAATCCAAGAGCAGCGGTATTTTCTTTATCCTCGATGCCACGGTTAACCCCCAGCTTAAGGAGGCGGAACACTCCAAAGCCGGTCTATACCTAAAAAATATGGAACCTAACGTAATCAGCGCTTCTGCCCCCAATATTATCGTACTCCGGGGTTTTCCCAGCATTGGCCGTTCCAACTCACTGCCCCTGGACGCCCAATGGAAAATGGAATTTGACACCCGCCAAGCTCCTTATTATCATCGTCCCATGGAAGCGGCCCGCCTCCACAAGGATCTGCCTTTATCACGCCTGTATTACTGGACTCCGGCTTTGGCACTGCCCGGCACTAACAGTGAAGTTATGATATGTTCAGTACCCTTGATCGATTCCCAGGGCAATGTTTTTGGTGTTTGCGGCATGGATGTAAGCGCAATGTTTTTTAAGCTGTCCTACATGCCTCATCAAACCACTTATAACCGTCTTTTCTGTTTGCTGGCTCCTCAATCCGGCTCAACACTGAATTTAAACCAAGCCCTAGTATCAGGCAGCTACTCAGTCAGGAACCTTGTCAGCGATAATTCCCCTCTGAATATCAGCAAGAACAAACGCTCTTTCTACACTTACCGGCAAAATAATAATTGTTCCTTTTGGGGGCTTCATACCCCGGTACGCTTATATCCAGAAGGCTCAGCTTTTGCAGCGGAAAAATGGATAGCCGCTGTATTGATTCCTGAGGAGGACCTGGTTGCTTCGGTGGCCAGATTAAATGTTATGCTGATTTCCTTGCTGAGCATCCTGGTGCTCTTAGGAATAGCCGCTGCATTAATTATCAGCCAGCGGTTCCTGAAACCTATTTCCCAGGGATTGGCAATTATCCAGTCAGATAATCTGAGTGGAGCTCCCCCGACTAAAATACCGGAAATCGACAACCTCATCAATTATCTGGCCACCCGCAACCGGGAATTATATGAAGGTGCCCGGGAAAAGAACCTGTCCTTTTCCCTTTTGGATGAATTCGTTCAAAACACTGCCAAACTATCCCCCTCGGAACGAGCGGTATATGACCTATACGCAAAGGGAAACACTGCCAAAGAAATCGCAGAAATCCTGTGTTTGAGCATAAACACCATTAAAACCCACACCAAGCATATTTATGCCAAACTCAATATAACCTCCCGGGAAGAACTGCTCTTATATGTCAACTTACTGGATGAGATAAACAAAGACCTGCCCGCTGCTCCAGCATCAGAGGATTCTTCCCGAGAGTAGTACCTTCCTTTATTCCACCACCGAAGGCAGCATCTTAAAATTGAGACAGTCCACCAGGCCGCGATTGGTAAGGCGCAATTCCGGCAGGACCGGCAGGCTGATTAAAGCCATGGTCATAAAGGGAGAAACCAGTTGGCAGCCCAGTTCCTTCCAGGCTTCGTCCAGACGGGCCACTGCCTGGGCTACTTCTTCCACCGGTTTGTCGGACATAAGACCGGCTATGGGCAGGGGAAGAACTGCCAGTACCTGACCATCCCTGACAGCTATCATACCGCCACCCAGGTCGGCCAAGGTATTGCCAGCCAGAGCCATATCCTCATCATTGGTGCCTACGATCAGGAGATTGTGAGAATCATGAGCTACAGTAGAGGCTACTGCCCCACCCTTGAGGCCAAAACCTTTCACATATCCCAGGCCAAAAGTGCCCGGACCGCCATGTCTTTCCATGACCATTACCTTGGCAATATCTTCAGCTCCCTGGTGGCGGGGCTGTCCATCCACCACATCCATTTCCACTATACGATGATAGGTTCCCACATGGGCTTCGATGATTTCTATTACATGAGCCTTAACCTTTGCGGCTCCGGCAGGAGCGGCAATCTTAAACATTTCGGGAGTCAGCCGCTGCTTGAGGTGTACGGAATGGCGGGCTTCCTCGGGATAGGTAAAAGCCGGGATGGGTACCAGCATTTTTCCTTTCTCGGCTACCAGTTTGCCATCCACCATAACTTTATCCACTTTAACCTCAGCTAAATCGCTCAGGAATACTATGTCGGCACAGCGCCCCGGGGATATGCTGCCCAGGTGACGGTCCACCCGGAAGCACTGGGCAGTATTGATGGTTACCATCTGAATGGCTGTGATAGGATTTACCCCCTGGCGGATGGCCTGGCGGACCACATGGTCCAGATGGCCTAATTCTATAAGGGTGTGAGGATGAACATCATCGGTCACCAGAATAGCATAACGGGTATCAATACGGTTTTCGGTGATAGCCCGTACGGTTTCTTTCACATCATGCCAGGCTGAACCTTCCCGGAGCTTGGCGTACATACCCAGCCGCATGCGAGCCAGGGCATCTTCTTTAGTAGTGCTTTCGTGGCAGGAAGCTACTCCGGCAGCTGCATATGCCTGCAAACCAACGTCCAAATCCGGAATAGAATAATGTCCGGTAATAGGCTTGCCTGCATCCAGGGTAGCCTTTAATTCCCCATGAACACTAGGATCACCATAGATTACTCCTGGGAAGTTCATCATTTCCCCTAATCCAATGATACGGTCATCCTCCATGGCTTCGGCTACTTCCTGGGGTCCAAATATGGCCCCGGCATCCTCAAAATCGGGAGCTGCCGGTACACAGGAAGGCATGGTGGCATATACTTTCATGGGCATAGCCCGTCCTTCCTCCAGCATCAACTTGACCCCCTTCATGCCCAAAACATTAGCTATTTCATGGGGATCCATAAAGATAGTAGTAGTACCCCGGGGAAGCACTGCCCGGGTAAATTCCCCTACACCCATCATGCTGCTTTCCACATGCAGGTGTCCATCCAGGAAACCCGGCACCAGGGTATAACCGCTGGCATCAATAATCTCCGTTTCTTCCCCGATGGTGTGATCGGCTTTGCCCACCAGAACAATACGGCCATGTTTGATGGCAATATCCTGGTTTTCCAGGATTTCTCCTGTATTTACGTTAACAACTCGTCCACCCTTAATAACCGTGTCCGCCTTGATGATACCCATAGCCGTCTGCGATAGCTGAGCAGTAATTTCATTAAAGTTTTTTTCTGTCAGGCTATAAGAAATTTTCATGTTGATCATCCTCTGCTAGTTTTTTCAACCTTAGTATAAGGTAAGGTCAAGGCATTAATTCTTCAAAAATCAGGATGGTCCTTTAGCTTTACTCCAAAAAACTGGAGCAGAGAGCTTCTGGACCATCCTGCAGAATTGTTGATGTGAAAACAGCCTGCGTTCACAGCTCCCAGTTTTGCCCTGGGCGGCAACGGCTCGGGGTACATCACTCGCCCGGATAATAACCCTGCTTTAGCCGCGGCTGCAATTGAAAAATCAGGACTGCCAGCGCAGCAGCTTGGATTCCAGGTAAGCTACTGCCACATACATAACTGCGGCACACAGGGCCAGGATAATTACGCTGGTCATTACCAAATCCAGATGGAATACCTGCCCGCCGTAAATGATCAGGTGACCCAGACCGGCCTTGGATACCAGGAATTCTCCCATTATAACTCCTACCCAGGATAAGCCCACGTTTACTTTCAAGGCGGAAATCATATTGGGCAGGCTGGCTGGCAGTATAACCTTGGCAAAAATAGTCACCTTCCCGGCTCCGAAAGCCTGCATTAATCTGATCTTGTCCTCATCTACGGACAAAAATCCCTGCAGCATACTTATGATAGTAACGATAATGGATATTAAAAGAGCCATAACGATTATCGCCGGCTGGCCATTGCCCAGCCAGACAATAAGTATCGGTCCCAGAGCCACTTTGGGCAGGGCATTCAGCACTACCAGATAAGGGTCGGCTACCCGGGCCAAAAAGGGGGACCACCACAGAATTATGGCGATAACCAGCCCACCTATGGTACCGGAGGTAAATCCTATAATAGTCTCCCAGACGGTGGTCCATACATGTAAATACAATTCCCCGGTACTGTGCATAGTGAGCATGGTCTGCCACATCCGCGAAGGCTGACTGGTTACAAAAGAATCTATCCATTTCAGATCGGCAGCTACTTCCCACAGCCAAAAGAACGCTGCCAGCACAGCTATTTGCGTAGTGAATATACTAATTCGCTGAATCTTTTGCTTTCGCAGGTACTGGCGGCGTTGGGGGGATAGGTGGTTAGATTTCGGCATGGATGTCCAGCTCCTTCCAGATCTGATCGAAATAAATGCGGAAACGTTCATCTTTGCGGTTTTGCAAAGGAGTTAGCCCCGGAACAGTCCGCTCAATGGTATAGATGTTTTTTACTACCGCCGGGCGGCGGGACAGTACGTAGATCCGATCAGACAGAGAAATTGCCTCGGCAATATCGTGGGTCACCAGGATAGCGGTCATTTTTTCCTGGCGCAGGATTTTCCACACTTCATCAACCACGGTCAGTCGGGTCTGGTAATCCAGGGCGGAAAAGGGTTCATCCAGCAGCAGAATATCAGGACATATAGCCAGAGTACGAATTAAGGCCACCCGCTGGCGCATACCGCCGGAAAGCTGCCGGGGGTAATGATACAAAAAGTCACCCAGGCCGTATTTACGCAAGAGCTGTTCTACATAAGCCCGTGCTGATTTTAAATCCTGCTTTTGGATTTCCGGTCCGATCAGGCAATTACGCAGGACGTTGCGCCATTCAAAGAGATGGTCCTTCTGAAACATGTAACCTACTTTGCCTTGAACCTTTACTGAACCGCGGGTTGGTTCCAGGAGACCCGCCAAGATATTTAATATGGTTGACTTGCCGCAGCCACTGGGTCCCACTATGCTGACAAATTCACCCTCATAAACATCCAGGGTAATGCTCCGTAAAGCTTCTGTTTCTCCTTCGAGGGTCTGAAAGGTCATAGCGACGTCCTGTAAGCAGACTTTACATTCTCTCATCATAGCTGCCTCCATGGATTTGAAAAGGCAGGTAAGCCATAGCTGAGCTGCCTTCATTAATCATTGTTTTGAAAGTGTTCTCACCGTGTCATCGCGGTCTGCTCAAATGTCATTGCTGCAAAAATGGCTTCCTTTTGTGTCATCACGAGGAGCGAAGCGACGTGGTGATCTCTTTTCCACAGCCTGCGAACCTCTTTTGAGATTGCTTCGCTGCGCTCGCAATGACACAAAAGGTGTCTTCTCATTCATCGTGGCCTGTTCTTCTGGTGACAATTGCGAGTGCGAATCTCGTGGCAATCTCATGTTGATCATTAACAGGAACGTATGTCGGAAGGCAGGAGTATTAGCCGGCTCGTTCCGGTACTCCTCGCCTGCAACACATCGGCAAACTTTAAGTGCGAAGGGGACCGCTCGTAATTCGGGTAATTCGGTATCCATGCACTCAGTACTCGCTGCTCTAAACATCCTGTTTCTCGCTCCCCTTCGCAGCCCTCAGTTGCGCCGTGGGTTGCCACGGCTCGTCGTAGGTCACTCGCCCGGCTAATTCTCCTGCTTAAACCAGCGAAGTTGTCATAGCAGCCTGCACCACAGTTAACGATTGCCGGGTTATTGCACCTCTTCCATAGCCTGCAGGGCAAATTCATGGGTAATCAGCAGATTTGAATCCACCGGTTCACTGAGTTCTCCCGCTTCAATGATTATCTCCTGAAGTCTGTCCAGGGACTCGGCTTTCATAATGGGATCTTTAGCCCAGGTATCCTGAGCTTTGTAACGCTCTATCACCATGGTTATCAGTTCTAAATCTGTGTCCGGGAAAAATGATTGTATGGACCGGGCTATGTCCTCGGAACTATGATTCTCCACCCATAACTGTCCCCGGTAGACGGCGTTGGTAAAGCGCTGAATCACCTCTGGGTTTTCCGCTATATAGCTTTTGCGTGCTCCAAACACCGTGTAGGGTAATTCCCCGCCGGCTATACCCAGGGAAGCTACCACATAGCCATAACCTTCTTTTTCCAACTGGCTGGCATTGGGTTCAAAATTGGCTACATAATCACCGGTACCGCCGATAAAGGCTCCGGTAGTAGCTGTAAACTGCAAATTGGTAATGATCTCAACATCTTTACCGGGGGTAAGACCATGTTTTCTCAAAACATGTTCCAAAACCATCTCAGGAACTCCGCCGGGCCTGCCCCCGATAACCGTTTTTCCCCGCAGGTTTTCCCACTTAAAATCAGGTTCCGGTTTGCGGCCAACCAGGAAGGAACCGTCCCTTTTCGTAAGCTGGGCAAAGTTTATTACATAGTCCTCCTGCCCTTGGTTTAACACATACACCGTAGCTTCAGGACCGGCCAGACCAATGTCGGCCCCTCCGGACAGCAGCGCAGTCATTACCTTGTCAGCTCCCTGTCCGGTGGTAAGTTCAATTTCCAATCCCTCATCAGTAAAGAAGCCTTCATTCATAGCTACATAAACAGGTGCATAGAAAATAGAGCGCACCACTTCACAGTAACGTACCTTGGTCAGCGGCTGTTCACCTTCTTCTGATTTGCCGCAGCCAACCAGGGAGGTGGCCAGCAATCCGCATATTAACGCCAATGCCAGCCAAACCTTAACTCGCTTCATATTGTTATCCCCTCCTCTTACCTTTGAGCACAGCCTGTTTGATAGGCTTTTTAGTAGTAGTATATGGACAGTTCGAATAAACGGTGTCACACTCCAAGGCTAATATCTGCCAGAGAAACTGCAGGAGGATAGGGGTTTTCGGTAAATATTTCTAACTCACCATACGGAAGACAGTCCCCCCATAAAGCAGGAAATAATTGGGGGGATGGGTAATAGATTATATGAAGGGGGGAAACCATTATGATAGAGACTCGACAGTACGGAGAAGTGCTGCAAATACGTATGAGCCGGGTTTTTAACGGACAACCGCTTTATTGGGTAGCCGCTTACCTGGTAGACGGTTTGCTCATTGACAGCGGATGCCAGCATACCGCCCAGGAGTTGGTGGATTTTTTATCTGATTATCATGTGGAACAGATAGTAAATACTCACTACCATGAAGACCATATTGCCGGCAACTGGATGCTGCATCAACAGCGGCAGATACCTATGTATGCCCACCGGGATTCCTTGCCCCTGATGCGCCAGGTTCCCACTCTTTATCCTTACCAGGAACTGGTGTGGGGATACCCGCAGCCGGTAGATGCCCAGGAACTGGGCCCAGTCATTAAAACCCCCCGCTATACTTTTGCAGTACTGCCTACTCCCGGTCATTGTCCCGGCCATATAGCCCTGCTGGAAAAAGAGCAGGGGTGGTGCTTCAGCGGTGACCTGTTTATTTCCGAGCGCCCCAAAGTGCTGCGCCCGGAAGAAAATGTCCATGAAATAATGAAGTCTCTGCAGTATCTTTTAAATTGCGCTCCCGAGGAATTCACCCTTTTCACCTCCATGGGACAGATAATCCCCAAGGGCCGCCAGGCAGTAACCAATCTCCTGTCATACCTGCAGTCGGTCAGCCAGCAGGTTTTGGAACTGCATGATTCCGGCCATTCCCTTGATGATATCCGCCAGATACTCTTCGGCGGGGAAAGCCGCATGGCTGAAGTGACTAACGGCCAGTTCAGCGTAAACAACTTGATCATGTCAGTTCTCACCCATGGTAATTAATAGCCCCTGATTTTAGAGCTCATTGTGGCTGCAATATATAAAAACTATGAAAACATCGCTGTAATATTGGGAGTATTAGTCCGGCGAGCGACTTAGGACAAGCCGTTGCAGCACAGGGCGAAACTGAGAGCTGCGAAGGGAAGCGAGAAACAGGATGTTTCGTCACCTTGTGTACTGCCTTTGCATAAAAAAGAGTAAATCGTACCTGGGAAAGGTGGAGCAATGGTGACGCGCATATATACCACCGGAGCAGTGGAAAACGCCGCTGCCAATTCTTCGGTTAATTTGTTTGTCAAAGTGCTGAACAATAATGAAACCCAGCCCGTCCAGGCAGAGATAACCCTGTATTCCCTGGATGGGGTCAAGAATGTTGTCAGCACCGCTGTCAGGGAAATCCCTCCTCTGTCCAGCGACTTCGAGATTTTTGACATTACCAACGTACTGCAGTTTGAGGTCCAAATCAGGTTAAATCCAGCTGACAATGTATTTGTAACCGTATGGGGCAAGGATGCCAACGCCAACCTGGTAGCAGCCCATCGCTTTGTAACGGAAGAGCTCAGTGTATTATCAAACAGCAGCCCATCGGTTAAAAAGTCAAAACAATCCTCCCTTTCCCCCCGATCCCGCCGGCACCGTTGATGAATCGTTAAATTTGTGCATAGAAGCATTAACTCTGATGCAATCTAAGAATGTTGAATAATACCAGAAGGAGAGTGTTGGCCAAGTGAATTTAAACCAGATGGAGCTGCAAAACCTGAGACACTTGATCGGTGCTCATGAAACAGCCGAGAAAAAGCTCAATTTTTATGCTGAACAGTGCAGCGATCCCCAAATCAAGCAGATGTTCCAGCAATCTGCCAAATCCGCCAGTCAGACTCGCCAGAAACTAATGTCGTTTTTAGGTTAAAGGAGATGATAATATGACTCAGCATATGCAGGATAAAGAAATGGTTAATGACATTCTGGCCATGACCAACAGCAGTCTGATTGGGTATGCCAACGCCATTGCCCAGACTTCCAATCAACAGCTGCGCCAGACGTTGCAGCAGATCCGCAACTCTGATGAACAATTCCAATACCAGCTCTACCAGTTAGCTGAGCAAAAGAATTTCTACAAGCCAGCACCCCCTGCCAGCCAGCAGGATATCCAGCAAATCAAATCAAGTTTACAATCTTAAATAACATTTACAATCTAGACTTGAAAGGAGCCCAACGGCTCCTTTCAGCGTGTCAAAAAAGCTTATTAATAGTTGGACGTTCGAGATTGACACAGCACTTCGCGCCTCGCAATTGTCACCAGTAGAACAGGCCACGATAAACGAAAACTTAAGTCTGTCATCGCTATGAAAGGAATTCTTAATTGTCATTGCGAGCCCCGACGGGGCGTGGCAATCTCATTCATAATCAGCCGGGCTTACCGGTTGAGATCGCCACGTCGCTTCGCTCCTCGCGATGACACAACGCAGTCATTTTCACAGCAATGACGCATATGATGGGCTTTTGGTTATGTCATCGCGAGGAGCGAAGCGACGTGGCGATCTCTTTATAATGCCTTTTTCGGCAGTCTGAAGGAGCCTAACGGTTCCTTTCCTCATCGAAATATTCAAACTTAAAATATATGCGTACAAAGAGGATAGCCCCCGTGATATAATGAATATATAAAATATTATTTTTGGCTATGGATAATGAAGGATATCAAGGGGGAATAACGGTGAGCCATAATTTAATGCAGCAAAACACCATTGAGAACCATTATCGCGCTTTAAAGGTCATTATTGGTGTAGTCATTCTTATTGCTATCGGCACCACAGGTACCTTTATCGCAGGTAAAACCAGTGATAATTTTACCATTTTCACCATTATCAGCTGGTTAGTATTCAGTGCGGTGATTATTGGGATAGTTTTTATTTTGCTGCGCTTTTTCGAGTCAAAAGTCTGGATGAAATGGATTATGGTCATGGCTTTAATGATATTAGTGATGAGTTGCCGAGTTATTTCCCCGGTAATCGAAACCGTATCCATGATGTACATAGTCGTTATTATGTCACTGCTCTATTTCGATATCCGCTTAACCTTGTTCACTTGTGCTTTGTGCATAGTAAGTGATTGGATTCTGCTGCAATTCATGCCTTTTCTGAAACCAGCCACTAATGCTCTGGTCATTCGGTATTTCACCTTTATTTTCGCAGCAGTGGCTGCCGGGATAGGCTCCATTGCCACCCACCGGCTAATGCTATTAGCAGAAACCAGAGAAAAAGCTGCCCAGGAAGCCGGAGCTAAACTGCAGAATGAAGCTACCATAATTGAGAAAAATGCTGCTGCCCTCTCTGACACAACCTCTCGTATCCTGGAAGTTACCCGGGCCAACCAGGAATCATTCCGGCAAATTGACAGCAGTATTGAGGAGATTGCCGCAACTGCCAGCACCCATGCTACAGAAACCGAGAATACTTCCCGTACCATACATGAAATGATGGAAGCCCTGAACAACATTGGCAGCAATATCAGCACTATGAGCCAGTTAGCCGCTCGTTTCGCGGAAATTGTAAAAGCCGGCCGTAATTCAATGGATCTGCAGATTACTGCTGTACAGAAAACCTCCCAAACTAATCAGGCCACCACTCAGGTAGTGGAGCATCTAAATGATCAGTCTATGGAAATCAGCAAAATCGTATCAACTATTTCCCAGATTGCCGACCAAACCGGTTTGCTGGCTTTGAATGCCGCTATCGAAGCAGCCCGGGCTGGGGAGGCAGGCCGGGGATTTGCGGTAGTAGCTGAGGAGGTCCGTAAACTGGCAGATCAGGCTGCCGAAGCTGCTGGACTTATATACAAAATAATCTCCGATGTACTGGAAAACACCCAGGAAACTGTCTCCAAGATTCATGAACTGAACCAGGCCTTCCAGGAGCAGGCGGAAGCAGTTGAGCAGAGTTCAGAACTGTTTAATGAGATCGAAGAACATGCATTAGTCATCGAAGGTTCAGTTAACGAGATTTCCACCATGATTGAGGAAATGATTGCTTCAGGAGAACAGGTGGACATGTCGATACAGCACATTTCTACCGGTTCCCAGCAACTGGCGGCCAGCAGCCAAGAAATCTCAGCCATTGCTGCCGAGCAAAGCAAGGCTATGCAAACTATGGTCGACGACATCAAGGCTTTACAGGATCTGGCTGCTGAACTCAGCCGTCAGGCAGCCGATATGAATGTGGCTAAATAAATATATTAATTGCGGCGTAGGTCATCCACCAGACTGCCATCCTGGTCAAACATTTTACGATAAGAAAGCAGCACTATCATTAAACAGCCAATAGCAACACAGGAAGCAACCATTACCAGCACTACAAACTGATAACGTACCGCCGACTGGGGATTCATACCGGCCAGGATCTGCCCGGTCATCATGCCGGGCAGACTGACCAAGCCCACCACCATTAAAGAATTGATGGTAGGCATCATACCGGCACTAACCGCTTTTCGTATATAGCCCACCACTGCTTCCCAGGGGGTAGCCCCCAGGGACAGCAACTGTTCCACTTCCTCGATATTAGCATGTATCTCGCTGTACATTCGATCCAAAGACAGGGCAACAGCATTCATGGAGTTGCCGAACAACATACCAAATATAGGTATCATTACCTGGGCTGAGTACCAGGGTTCAGGTCCGATAATTAATACCACCACGATAATTCCAACTACAAAGGTGCTGGCAGTCAGGGATAAAAAAGTGTTTAAGCCAGGATTATAAGGAATACGAGTGATACGCCGGGTAGCTTCCCGGGCAGCTATAAAACTCATCAGTAAAAGCAAAGGCACAATAACCCACAGCGTGTTCCACTGAAATACATATTTCAATACATACCCGATCAAAGTTAACTGTATAAAGGCTCGCACTGTCCCCCACAGCAGAGGTCTAAGCAGGCCTAGTTTAAGCAGCGCAGATATTAATCCGGTTATGAAAACCAGAATTACAGTCAGCAAGAGCTGGCCATTAGATATGGGTATATAACCATCCACCTTATTACCCCCTAACCATCAGCCAATAAATAAGCTGTTACGCTTGGGAAAAGCCTGCAGATCCTGTTCATTATGGGAAACCATCACTATACCTCGAGGTTTTTCGACCACCCAATACTGTAGCAAAGTGTTCAAATGCTGGCGGTTGTTTTCATCTAAAGAAGCGGTGGGCTCATCTAAAAGCAGCACTTCCGGTTCCAGAAGAAGAGAACGAATTAAAGCCATCCGGGCTGTTTCACCGCCGGATAGGGTTTTGGCCGGCTGATCCAGCAGCGTGGCAGGCAGCTGCAGCTCTTCCAGGTATTCCTTTATCTGCTCTCGGGGAGGACTGGGCTTGTGTTTGAGCAGCCTAAACCTGAAAGGCATAAGCAGATTGTCTTCAACCGTTCCGTCAAAGACTACCGGCTTTTGGGAGACGTACTGTACCTTCAGGCGCCACTGGGGAGCAGGAATGTCCTTCCATGAACAGCCCCGCAGCCAGGCTTCACCTCCTGAGGCGGTCAAGATGCGTCCCAGAATTTTCAATAAGGTGGATTTTCCCGCTCCGGAGGGTCCTCGCACAAAAAGGACCTCACCGGGCTCTATCTTCCCGCTGACCACCAGTCTGCGTCCCTCGTCATCCAGGGGTCTAGTCAAATCTTTAAAGGCTAACAAGGCTGTTCCCATCGACGATACGCCTCCACCGTTTATTATGGGCAGTATCATCTAATACTCTGCCCAATGAAATCACGAAGCTGGAAATATTTTTTAATTCATTACCTAAAAAATAAAAGGAAGATTTTCATCTTCCCCAGAGTGTCAAAGAAGTCTATTAACGGTTCAACATTTGAGATTGCTACGCCCCTCCGGGGCTCGCAATGGCACATATGATGGCCTTTTGGTATGTCATCGCGAGGAGCGCAGCGACGTGGCGATCTCTTTACATGGCCTTTTTCGACAGTCTGAGGAAGATTTTCATCTTCCCTTAACACTTTGCCCTTGGTAAATCTGGTTAAAAGGCTGGCGCCTTTTTTTGGCGGTTGGTCTCATAAATTCCGGTTGATCGCAGACCTGGTATATTTCATCCACAAATTCCAAAGGAACCTCGATGAAAGTTGAGTGCTGGTCTATTTCGATCTCACCGATCTGGTCTTCCCGCAATAAAGTATGATCAAACAGCCACTGCACCAACTCGTCTGCCTTTATCCCATGAACTTTCCCTACCGGAATTTCTACATTGACCATAGTATCCTCCAGGGGTTCTTCGGGTGGGTTGGAAAGCAGATCCTTTTCCAGAACAGCCGACCCCTCTTCCAATAACCTTAAGGCCCCCGCCAGGATAAATACCGCATCTTCCCTGTCCAGCATGCTCCGGGCCATACTGAGATAGTGGTTGGAAGCCTGCCGGGCAGCTTTCATTATCTGCTTAAACAGCTCCTCTTCGTGCCGGCTCCAGCCGCGATTCTGCCCTGGCAGTTCACAGATTTTGATCCTCCTGGCAATACGCCGTTCGATCACGCGCAACTGCTTTATCTGGTTGGGTTCTACCAGGGTTATGGCTACGCCGCCCCGGCCAGCCCGTCCAGTTCTCCCAATGCGATGTACATATATATCAGGATCGTCAGGAATATCGAAGTTAATTACATGGCTGACCATATCAATATCCAGCCCGCGTGAAGCTAGATCAGTGGCCACCAACACCCGCAGTTTCCCCCGTCTGAACCGGTTCATAACCTGATCCCGCTCTCTCTGGGACATGTCTCCGTGAAGAGCTTCAGCTTTAAATCCTCTCTGTTCCAAGCGATGGGCTAACTCATCGGCTCCTCTCTTAGTGCGGCAAAATACCAGGCTCACCCTGGGCTGCTCAGCTTCCAGCAGGCAGCATAAAGCCTGGATTTTACGTTCAGGATGCACCCGGTAACAGCGCTGTTCTACGATAGGAACAGTAGGTTCATCAACATCAATCAGCACTTCCTGGGGATCCTGCATAAACCTCAGGCCCAATTCCCTGATCTCTTCGGGAAGAGTTGCCGAAAACAGAAATGTCTGCCGGGGTATAGGACAAGCACTTAAAATAGTCTCAACGTCGGGCAGAAAGCCCATATCCAACATCTCGTCGGCTTCGTCCAGTACTACGAAGCGCACATCCTCCAGGCACACGCTGCCCCGGCGCAGATGGTCCAAAAACCTGCCGGGGGTAGCTATTACTATTTCCGGCTGCTTTATCAGGGCCTGAAATTGAACCTCGATGGACTGCCCCCCATAGAGAGCCACCACTTGAATACCCAGAGCGCTGCCTAAAAAAGCTATCTCATTGCGCACTTGTACAGAAAGCTCCCGGGTAGGACAGATAACCAGTGCCTGCATTCCGCCGCCGGGCACCAGGCAGTTTAATATGGGAATCCCATAGGAAGCTGTTTTGCCAGTGCCTGTCCGCGCCTGACCCATAATATCATGGCCGTCCAGGGCTAAGGGAATGGTTTGCAGCTGAATAGGAGTGGGTTGTACAAAGCCCTTGGCACGGATCATTTCAAGAAGTTCGGGTTTTAATTGCATACTTTCAAAACTAATTGGGTGCACGGTATTCCTCCTTGTACTGCCCTTAACATAATAGCACAGTTTCTAGAAGGCGACCAGTCCACATCCCAGCATACCGAAACTCAAGCTAAAATAAATTTCCTGGGATAATAATTGCACTTCTGCAGAAGATACCGTATAAAATAGAAGTAACCTATGGCATTTATTTACAGGAGGTACTCTCCCATGATCACCCGTCGTACTCTGATAAAAGACATTCTGCAGCAAGTACCCGGTTCCCAAAGGCTGCTTATGAATGCGGGAGTTCGCTGTTTAGGCTGAAGTGCAGGCTGGATGACACTTGAGCAGGCTGCTCGAGGTAAAAATGTTGATCTGGACAGTCTTATCAGGGAACTGGAAGAAATGGGAAGGAAAAACAATCCGCCCAGCTAGAAGTCGTGCCTGTTGGCACCCGGACAGGCTGTGGTTTTCCATAGGCTGCCGTAATCGGGACCAGCTCCGGCTGGTCCCGATTTATTTTGTGGTATATCCAATGTCATTTTACTGATACTAATTTTAAAAAAGTTCCAGCAGGTGGCTAAATGCAGGGAAACTTTATAACAGGGATAAACTATTGGCCAGCCCGCAAGGCTATGTACTGGTGGAAAGCCTTTGATGCTGCCGAGGTAGACCGTGACTTTGCTTCTTTAAGCTCCTGCCATTTGCATACCGTACGCGTATTTCTACTCTGGGAGGACTTTCAGCCCCGTCCTGATGAGATCAGCAAAACCAGCCTGGATAACCTGCTCATCACCGCTGACCTGGCTGCTGCCCATAATCTCGATCTTATGCCCACCTTCTTCTGCGGTCATATGAGCGGAGTAAACTGGATTCCTGACTGGGCTTTGCAGTCCGAAGAAAAGCCCCAGCGTTTTCCGGTTTACAGCCAGGGAAAGCTGCACATGCGAAGCATCCGCAATTTTTACCACGACCCGGAAATCCAGCAAGCCCAGGTATTGCAGATAGAAAAGATATGCTCCGCTCTGCGGGGTCATCCCGCGGTTACCACGTATGATTTGGGCAATGAATCCTCCAACTGCTGCATTCCCAATGATCGTGAAGCGGGGCGAAAATGGCTGAACATCATGAGCAATGCTATACTGGATTCCCACCCGGGCAGCGCCGTTACCCTGGGAATGCACGCCGAGGATCTGGAAGAAGACCGCCGTCTCTGGCCCCAGGATGCCTCCTGTTATTGCAGTTTTTTGAGCATACACGGCTATCCCTTTTATTTGTCCTGGGTGGATAAGGATGATGTTTACCTGCTGCCTTTCCTGGGCATAATTACTTCATGGCTGGGAGGCGGCAGGCCGGTGCTGTTTCAAGAGTTTGGCTGGCCCAATGAACCCGCGCAAACAGGGCCAAAATCCAAGCAGGAGGCGGTTAAAACTCCCCTGTGGTCAGAAGAACAGGTGAATGACCTTTATCACCGTTCTTTATCCTTGCTGCATGCGGCTGGTACAATAGGTGCCTTGGGCTGGTGCTTTGCCGACTATCATCCCCAGCTTTACGGTAAACCGCCCCTGCAGGAAAACGCCCATGAGCGGTACTTTGGATTAACCCGCTGGGATGGGTCAATAAAACCGGCCCTGGTCACCCTGGGCTCCTGGACAGGCAAACCCAGTTTGCCCTTTGAAGTACCTTCCTGGCTTGCCAATGAAGACCCGGATCGATTTTACGAGGATCCGGTCGGCAACCTGCGAAGACTATTTAAGCTTTATAAAAAGGAAATTACCGGTCAGGGCGAGGAACTTTAGCAGCTTGACGAACCAAAAAGACTATCTTGGGTGTCATCGCCAAGAGCGCAGCGACGTGGCGATCTGTTAACGCAAACTGTTAGGCTGACCTAGAGATTGCCACGCGCTGCGCGCTCGCAATTGTCACCAGCAGAACAGGCCACGATGAATGAAAAGTCCTCTTATGTGTCATTGCGAGCCCCGTTAGGGGCGCGGCAATCTCATTCGTATATCTGTATGCCTGATTGAGATCGCCACGCGCTCCGCGCTCGCGATGACACAAAAGGACGCCATTTTCACAGTAATGACACATTAGATCGCCATTTTTACAGCAATCATACGAAAGATAATACTGCAATTATCATAGTGAAGGAGAAAAGACATGAAGATAGCCATGTTATCACCCATCGCTTGGAGAACACCGCCCCGCAGTTATGGGCCCTGGGAACGAGTAGTCTCCCTGTTAACAGAAGGTCTGGTGGAAAGGGAAATAGATGTTACTCTGTTTGCTACCGGTGATTCCATTACCAAAGGACGACTGGAATATATCTGCCCCTTCCCCTACGAAGAAAACCCGCAGATAAATCCTAAAGTATGGGAAGCCCTGCACATTGCCCATCTATTTGAACAGGCTGACAAGTTCGACTTGATTCATAATCACTACGATTTTATGCCTCTGGTTTTCTCCCGGCTGGTGGATACCCCCATAGTAACCACCATCCACGGATTCTCTTCCTCAAAAATACTCCCGGTATACCGGGAGTATCAGAACAGCAGTTATTATGTTTCCATCAGCAATGCTGATCGCAGTCCGGACCTTCACTACCTGGCTACTGTCTACCACGGTATTGACCTGGGAGAGTTCACTTTCCGGGACCAACCGGGGGATTACCTGCTTTTCTTCGGGCGCATCCACCCTGACAAAGGCACCCGGGAAGCTATTGAGATCGCCAGGCTATGCCGCCGCCGCCTGTTTATTGCCGGCATTATTCAGGACAAGGAATATTTCAACAGCCAGGTGGCTCCTTACATTGACAATAACCAGGTAATATACCTGGGATCGGTGGGTCCGGTCCAGCGCAATGAGCTTTTGGGGAATGCCCTGGCTCTTTTGCATCCTATTCATTTTAAGGAGCCCTTTGGACTGAGCGTTATTGAGGCAATGGCCTGCGGGACACCGGTAATCGCCTTTAACAAAGGCTCCATGCCGGAAGTTATTGTTGACCAGCAAACCGGTTTTCTGGTCAACAATGTGGAGGAAGCATGCGAATGTATTGGCCGCCTGCATACCATCAACCGCTGGGATTGCCGCCGGTGGGTGGCAGAACGTTTCAGTGTCCAGCGTATGGTAGATGACTACCTGAAAGTCTATCACACCATTCTCGGCTATAAAGAGCCGCTGCACCTGGTTGGGCCGGCAAGCGGAACGGGAGACTAAAGAGAAATCTCTTCTTCTGGCACGGAACGCTGCAGGGGCTTGGGAACTTTAATGGTGCTGACCATCAGGCAGCCCAGTACCAGCAAAACTCCGATCATAATTCCCCCGGGCAATCCGCTGCCTATCCAGGATACCAAAGCGGTTATAATACCTGCCAGGGTAATAGGTATACCCACAAAGTAATCGGTATGATGAGAAATATTGAAACGAGCCAGGCGGTAAGCACCGCAGCCTACATAAAACAAGGCCGCCAGAAGGGCCCCTATAGACATATGCTGGGAGAAAAATTGCACATACACCAGTAAAGCCGGGGCTACTCCGAAAGATACCACATCACATAAGGAATCCAATTCCTTCCCCATGTCACTGGCTACATTTCCACGCCGGGCAACCCTGCCATCCAAGCTGTCACAAACAGCTGCTAACAGGACCAGCAAAGAAGCCTCCATAAAACGCTCCTGGGTTATACAGACCAGAGCAATAAAGCCACACATCAGATTACCCATGGTCAGCACCAATGCCGCCCGGGCATGATTAAAACTTGGCAATAACACTTTTCCCTCCCCTTACTTTATCACCGGGAGCTACCTGTACATCAGCATGGCCAGGTATATACACTTCCGTACAGGAACCAAACCGGATCAGCCCCAACCGTTCTCCTCGGGCCAAATGCTGACCCTCGGTTACCCAGCACACCAGCCGCCGGGCAATTAAGCCGGTAATCTGCGCAACTATAAACCGGCCTTCCTGGCTGAAAATCCCAATATAGTTGCGCTGATTCTTATAACTCGCTTCTTCATTATATGCAGGAAGAAAGGATCCAGGTACACGTTGTATGCATTCCACGGTCCCTTCCACCGGCATGCGGTTAATATGCACGTTAAACAGGTTCAAAAAAATGCGTATTCTGATGGCTTCCCCTTTAATAAACAATGGTTCCTCAATCCTGGCAACGTCCATTACCCGGCCGTCAGCCGGGGACACCACCAGGCCAACCCCTTCAGGAATAGTTCTTTCCGGGTTGCGGAAAAAAAACAGGCAGAACAAACTTAACCCAGCCCAAATTATTCCAGCAATTTTCCAGGAAAGTATAAAGCATAGCAATGCCAGCAGGGCAGGCAAGGCTATAAACGCCCATCCTTCAGCAGCCACTATTTCCCTATGGTTCATATTCACCCTTCCTGAAGAAGTTATTTGGCCTTCTATGTTACTTTAGCATAATTCGCACCCATATGTGCAATTAATTAAACATTCGACATTGTGAAAAGCAAACCCCCTGCTTGTGGACAGGGGGTTATGCGGTTAACAATTATTTTATTCGGTCAGGAAAAACACCGATATGGTACCGGCACCTACATGGGCTCCAATAGCTGCGCCGATTTCACTTATTACAAAATTCCTGCACCCAAAGCGCTCTTCGATCATGCCCTTTAATTCCAGAGCGCTCTCATAGGCGGCAGAATGGTTGATCCCTATGAGCTGGTCAGCCAGGTTGTTGCCTCGTTCTTCCATTATATCCAGCATTCGTTTGCGGGCTTTCTTGAAACCATGGGCTTTTTCCAGAGGCACAATAGCACCATCCACAAAATGCAGCAGCAGCTTGATGTTAAGAAGATTTCCCAGAGCTGCCGAAGCGGAGCTGACCCGGCCTCCCCGTTTCAGCATCTCAAAGCTGCCCACTATAAATAAGTGCTGAATTCGTCTAATATTATCTTCTATCTCGGCAATGACCTGGTTTTTATCCTTTCCGGCGGCAATAGCCCTGGCTGCTCTGATAACCGTAAGGCCCATGCCCACGGAGGCACTTTTCGAGTCAATTACCGTTATACGCTGGGGATTTACCAGGTCACGAGCCAGGCAGGCAGATTGGTAGGTCCCGCTTAAGGCTGAGGAAAAAGCTATGTAGATAACATCATCATCAGTTTCAGCTATTACCTTTTCAAATTCCTGCTGGAACTCGCCAGGAGTGATCTGGGCGGTAGTGGGTACGACTCCTGGTTGGGATATAAGGCGATAGAATTCAGGAGGATCGATACTTAATCTGTCCCGGTAGGTCTGTCCCTGAATAGTTACCGGCATGTGAAAAACTTTTACCTGCAATTGGCTTAAATAATCCAGCTCCAAATCACAGGCATTGTCAGTATAAAGGCGAATAGCCATCGCGGGCCTCCCTTCCTCTTGCAAGGGTATAGTCGTTTTTGATTTTACTAGATCTGCCGCTGCCACACAAGATAATCCAGGCTTTATTTGAATACTCCAATGGTCCTGACAGAAACGACAATTTACAGCTGCATCCCTCACTACAAATGTATTGGGCAGAGCTTCTTTTAGAACTGATCTTGCAGCCAGTAAACCAGATTGTCAAAGAAGTCTATTAGCGGTTCGACGTTCGAGATCGCCACGCGCTACGCGCTCGCGATGACACAATGGTTGCCTTTTTACTGACATGAAAGCCATTTTCACAGCAATGACACATAAGATGGCCTTTTGGTATGTCATCGCCAGGAGCGCAGCGACGCGGCGATCTCTTTTAGCAACTTTTTTGACACTCTCAAAGTACCTGCAGGTAGTTCACAGCCTGACAGTAAAGGAGTAAAATGAATGGGTATTAATCGGGAAAGGAACAGTGTACCTTGACATCATCTGCGCAGAAGTACTGGGGCCCGGTTTTGCTCTTTGCAGGAGCCAGCCTGCTTATGGGGCTGTATGCCGGTTTTTACGAACCTTCTTTTAACAACTACCTGGCTCAGGTTCATCATATAAGCGAAGTAACCCGGGGCGGGCTGGAGTTTCCCCGTGAACTGCCGGGATTTTTAACGGTATTTATCTTTACCCTGTTAATCTTCCTGCCCGACACCCGCATTGCTATGCTGGCTGCTATGATGGTATGTGTATCCTTGTGGGGTCAAGGGTTTCTGGCCCCTAACCTGCCAATGGTGGTTGTCTGGATGCTGATGTGGAGTACCGGCGCTCATCTTTTCATGGTGCTTAAAAACTCCATTTGCCTGCGCTTAGCTGCAAAAGGCCAGGCTGGCCGGCTGTTGGGACGCATTGGGGCTCTGGAAGCACTGGGCACTTTATTGGGGATGCTGTTTATTTATGAAATATTTACCCACCTAAAGCCTTCTTTCAGCACCATTTTCTTGATAGCCGGCAGCTGTGCCCTGGCAGCTGGAGTTCTGTTGGCTTTGATCGAACCGGTTCCTCTGCAGCGTCCCCAGCATAGTTTTGTTCTAAAACGCAAGTATTCATTGTATTATCTTCTTAATGTTCTCTATGGGGCTCGCAAGCAGGTTTTCCTAACCTTCGCTCCCTGGGTGTTGATTACTTTATTTAATTGCAGCGTAGAGACTTTTGCCATTTTGGGCTTGATCGGAACCTCTTTATCCCTGGTGTTCCGTCCCCTGCTGGGCATGGCCATTGATCACTGGGGAGAACGTATTGTCATTTCCGGAGAATCAATCCTTCTAGTTATTATCTGCGTTCTGTATGGGTTTTCCCCTTTGTGGTTTCCCGCCTCCGCTGCCCTGATCATTATTATGGCCTGCTACATCGCTGACCAGCTTCTGTTTGCGGTACACATATCCCGGGCCACTTATCTTAACCGGATTGCTGACTGTCAAAGGGATATTGCCCCTACCCTGTCTATGGGGCAGACCATCGATCATGGGGTGTCCATGATGGTTCCCATGGCAGGCGGGCTAATATGGGCTCATTTCGGGGTACAGTGGGTATTTGCCGGCGCTGCCGCCATTGCCCTGTTAAATCTGGTGGCTGCCTGTTTTATACCTCCCCTGCCCCAGACTAGTCCGGCGCCTGCAGTAGAAACTGTTAACTAAAACCTATGGTTTCTTTACTGCCACCCGGTCTAATTCCCGGCGCAGCTCTTCCTCAGGGGTATTTCCTACCATACGGTAAGTGATTTCCCCGGCGGAGTTAATAATATAGGTCTGGGGTACATAGCCGATGCGATATTCACGCCCCAATTCATAATTCTCTGCAACATCCAGATTTATATCAATGAAGACCACTTTTCCCTCATACTCAGGCTGCAACCGGTCAAAGGTTTCCTTTAACTCAGCACAGGCCGGGCAGGTACTAGTGCGAAATAATAACCAGGCTGGCTGGCCCTCCTGTAAAACCCTGTCAATCTGTACTGCTGCGCCATCATTAGCCTGGTTTTCTTCTGGGTCAGGCCGGTTACTAAAAAATATTAAACCAATCAAGACTACGGTAATTGCGACCAGAATTAAAGTCCTTCTGTTCAGCATGCTGCACCTCCAAGAAGCACAGGTTTTTCCCATGATAACAAGGCACTGCATCCTATTTCAACTAACTCCTGCAGTTTCTTCTTCCAAAAACTTTAAGAGGTGGAAATGTTTATTTTTACCCTGAAGCACTTTTTTTCACATTTATGGATAGATGCTTACCACCAAAGATACTTTGTGGTAATATATAGAATATATGGCAGGTGGCCTTGCTGAAAACACCTGCCACAGGGATAAGGGGGGTGAATAAGGGTAACACTAGCCCTGATTTACATCTCTTACCCAAAGAATAAAAAAGGAGTGAAGGGATAGTATGAAGATCGCTGGAAAAACTGCTATCGTAACCGGCGGAGCGTCCGGTCTGGGTGAGGCTGCTGTAGTCCGCCTGCATGGAGCCGGTGCCAATGTGGTCATCGCTGACCTCAATGAGGAGAAAGGGAATGCGTTGGCAGCAAAATTGGGCGACAGAGCTGTTTTTGTAAAATGCAATGTTACCTCTGTTGACGATGCCAAAGCCGTTATCAACACTGCTGTTGAAAAATTCGGCGCCGTACACATTCTGGTCAATAACGCCGGTATCGGCAGCGCAGGACGTACCATCGGCAAGGATGGTCCCTGGAACCTTGAATGGTTCAAGATGGTTGTCGACATCAACCTGGTAGGCGCATTCAACATGCTCAGTCAGGCTGCTTACCAAATGGACAAGAATGAGCCTGAAGACGGCGAGAAAGGCGTTATCATCAACGTAGCATCCGTAGCTGCTTTTGATGGCCAGATTGGTCAGGCTGCTTATTCCGCATCCAAAGGCGGTGTAGTAGCAATGACCCTGCCTATTGCCCGCGACCTTTCCCGTCACCTGATTCGCGTAAACACTATTGCTCCTGGTACCTTTGATACTCCGATGCTGGCCCAGCTGCCTCAGGCTGCTCGCGATTCTCTGGCTGCATCGATTCCGATGCCTCAGAGACTTGGTAATCCTGAGGAGTTTGCTCACCTGGTACAGGCTATCGTGGAAAATACTTACCTCAACGCCGAAACCATTCGTCTGGACGGCGCTATCCGTATGGCTCCTAAATAAATCGATATCATGCAAAAAGCCCACCCGCTCAGGGTGGGCTTTCATTATTATTAGATTAACTGATTTTGTTGGAACGGGTCCATATCTTCATCCGCTCTGCCTCTTTAATCAATTCATCCCGGAAATCAGGATGAGCAATGGATATCAGCTCTTCTGCTCTCTGCCAGGTAGGCTTGGCCCGCAAGCGAACCGCTCCATACTCAGTAACAATATAATCCACCATCTGCCTGGGAATCGTAGTAATAGAAGCAGGAGAAAATGTAGGGACAATTCTGGAACGTAAACGGCCTTCGCTGTCCGTATAAGTAGAAGGCAAGCAGATAAAGCTTTTGCCGTTTTTCGACCACTGGGCTCCCAGTACAAAATCCCACATGCCGCCGTTACCGGAAATCTGAGTGGTGTCATAGCTTTCGGCATTTACTTGGGAATACAGGTCCACTTCAACAGCGCTATTGATAGATATAAAGTTATCCAGCTGTTGAATCACCCGGGGATCATTGGTGTAATTCACCGGATAGGAAGCCAGGGCCGGATTCATATGCATGAAATCGTACATCCGCTGGCTGCCTATGGCAAAGGTGTAAGCTACCCGATAGCGGTCTATATTTTTCGCCGCTCCATTCATACGGCCTGATTCAATCATATCCACATAGGCATCAACAAACATCTCCGTGTGGCCGCCTAAATTCTTAAGATCGGATTCGGCTATAGCCTTGCCCACGGCATTGGGCATGCCGCCGATGCCCAATTGGATACAGCAGCCATCATGGATGAAATTCATCAGGTGTCCAGCTATCTTTTTATCAACTTCAGTGGGCTCTGCTCCGGGAATGTCAATTAAAACCTGATCATCAGGAGCTTCCACGATGTAATCCACCAGGGAAATATGCACCGATTCTTCGGCTCCTCCCAAGCAGACCGGAATATTCTTATTAACCTCCACTATCACATAGTCCGCAACTTCCATGTTCGCCAGCGTTTCCGAGTTATGAGGTCCCAGGTTGAAAAACCCATGCTTGTCCATAGGAGCCACCCGGCAAATGGCCACGTTGCGATGGGGTGCAATCCCATCACGATATAATGATGGTGCTTGATGGTACAGAATCGGCGAGTAATAGGCTAAACCATAGTTGGACTGCAGAATCCGTGAGATCTTGCTGAACTGCCAATCGATATAGATGAAGTGCCCCCTCAGCTTGGCCACTTCCGGAACCGGCGGGATAGTCACCGCCGAGTAAACCTGTACATCCTGCAGTTCGTCCTTGCGAGCCGCCAGGGCGATATCACACACTACCGGTTTGCCGTTAAAAAACCCATAGTCTACAATATCCCCTGATTTAACAACTTTCACGGCCTCCTCAGCTGATACTAGTTTTTGGCGATACTCTCTCTCATACACCGTAAGTCCTCCCCAATAATGCTATTTTCTCGAATTGTTGCGCAAAAGAGATTATAATAAATTTTCTATCTCTTTTAATTCGGCACAACTATCCAATTTCCTTTTCTTAACAAGAAAAGCAGGTGCATCAACACCTGCTTTCATCTGCATATTGGTACAGCTCAAACTACCTGGCAACAATGCGATAAGAAAGGGATTGCCACATGGGGTCATCCAGTAGCCCCAACCGCCACAGGGCAATTCCCTGCAAATGGTATCTGCGGGCCAGCTCAACTTTTTCCGTTAAGCTGGCAGGGTTTTCAGCCGGCACGGAAATCCCCAGCAGAACTTTTTGGGCAGGAACCTGGGCCAGGGTCATCTCCACAGCCTCCCGTACCTTCTCTAAAGGTTCCGGCTTGGGGCCATAATCATAGGCCATGATAACCAGCCGGTCACAGACCTTTCCCAGGGCTGCATAATCATATCCCCGGTAACTGCTGTTGGGGGGATGCAGGGACAAACTGACGGTTTTTCCCTCCTGATGCAGGCGCTGGACCAGCATGGTTACAAAAGCTGTATATTTCTCCCTTATTTCCAGCAGTTCAGAACCACTGGCCGATAAGCCCAAACCCTCCAAATCCAGGTTCACTCCGTCATAATAACGGGCTTCCCGGCTTATCTCTTCAACTGCCCGCCGGCAGGCTTTGTCATCATTCAATAAAGCCGTAATTTCACCCTGCCCGTTAACCATATGTATCGTCATTTCATTATTCAGTCCCCGGGATCGGGACACGGTTAAAACATCCTCCCAGCCATCCGGCCTTTGCCATCCAGTACGGCTGGTGGTCAGCAAATTGCCGGCTTCATCCAGACTAAACCACCCCAAAGCCAAGCAGCTTACCAAATCCGTATGGCCCCGGTCATGATCAGGATAGGGCTTGCCGAATAGATCTTCCCAGCTGCTGCTGGTCTTGTCCCCTAGGGCGTAATAACCTAAAACCTCCATCTTTACCGGAGGAGATACTAGTTGTACCTGCCTGCCCTCGGGGTTCCAGGTTACCTGGCAGCCAAAGGCCTCACTGAAAAAGCGCAGCGGCACCAAAACTCTTCCCTGGGTGAGCATAGGGGGCGCATCCAGGAAGACTGGTTCCTGGTTATGGTAGGCAATTGGATTGCCAACCTGCAGCTTTATCTGTGTTCCCGGCGCCACCGCCATCACCGTCTGACTGTCAGCCAGCCATTCTACTTGCACATCCAATAATTCCGCCAATCCGCGAAAGGGTACCATAACCCGGTCATTACTAATGACCGCCGGGGTATCAAATTCTACCGGCAGACCGTTCATCTCTACCTCCACAATTTCCGCCGCCTGCCCTGGCTGAACCAGCAGCAGAATTATCAAGACCGCAAGCAGTGACCATTTCCGCCATTGTGTTTTCATAGCAACCTCCTGTAATAATTTTTCAATGCCAAAGTTCGACACTTTATACTATTTAGATGATACAATATAAACGTACCTCTGGTTAGGTCATACATACATCAACCTGGGGAGATATTCATGTTAAGATTAATCCGCCGACCTGACCCAACCTATCTGCGTGTTTTCATTGTTTTAGCTATTATGCTTACCGCAGCAGCCGGATCCTTTTTAGGAGTCTATTTGCTAGGAGGCAAAGTTTACCATGTGGAAGGACTGTCTTTAAGCATGTCCGTCCAATCCGCATGGCATGGGGAGACGGTAATCCACCTTACCCCCCTGGGCACCATTTCCGCCCCGACTCACCATTCCCCTCTGGTTTTTCATATCCGGCTGCAATACATCGGTACTGATCTGGCCGAAAGAATGCTCTCATCGCAAGACAGCCTCACCTTTCTGTCTAACCTGCGGGATAATATGCCCCGCATGCTTTATGGATTTGCCTGGCAGCAATTAGGAGCGGCATTTGCGGGGGCACTGGTGTTAGTACTGGCATTGTGGAGGCCCCGGTTTCGCCATGCTTTGCTATCCGCCCTTTTTGGCTGTCTTGTGTTTGCCTCCATACTTGGATACGGAATCAAAACTTATGATATCAACGCCTTCCGGGAACCCACCTATACCGGGGTAATTTCCCTGGCCTCCGCGATTATTCCCGAACCGGGAGAACTACTGGATCGTCTTGAGGAAATGGAAAATCAGACTCACCTGTTAGTAAGCAATATCCGGCAGCTTTTTACCAGCGTCAACAGCTTATCCCTGCTGGGAGATCCAGAGCAGGAAGATGACACACTTAAAGTGCTGCTGGTAAGTGATCTGCAGTCCAATCCGGTAGGAGTGGAGCTTGTTAAAGCCCTGGCTAACAAATTCCGGGTTGATCTGATAATCGATGCCGGCGACTTAACCGATTTCGGTTCCCCATTAGAGACTCACCTGGCCGAAGGGCTGATGGAAATTGACTTGCCCTATGTTTTCGCTCCCGGTAATCATGACTCCGCTGATACCGTTGAATTCGTCAAGAATATGAAAAACAGCATCATATTGGACGGTCAGGTGGTTAATGTGCAGGGACTGCACATACTAGGCAGCGCTGACCCCCTGTCCGCAAGTACCGAAGTATCTGCCGATCAGGCGGAATGGAACAAGCTACTGGACCAGCAAGCCCAGGAGTTAGCCTCCCCTCCTGATCAGGATATCGACCTGGTAGTTGTCCACAATCCCCGGGTGGCTAAAAAGCTGGCAGGCACCTACCCGCTGATAGTCACCGGCCATACTCATCAACAGAGCATTCAGGTGGTAAAAGATACGGTAATACTTAATCCCGGTTCCTCAGGAGCAGCAGGGTTAAGGGGTTTATATGCGGACCAATTGGTCCCGTACTCAGCCATTATCCTGTATATAATACCCGGTCAGGGTCCTACCGCTGCAGACACCGTAAAGTATGATCCTCTATCCGACCGTTTCTATATTGAGCGCAAAATGCTCAAAAACTATCCCGGCCAAATTTTAAATCAGGAAAATGAGGCTCCTTTGGCCAGCGTTTATTGATCTGCCCCAGGGGTTTTCCCCAGGGTTTCATTATCATATAGTATAATGAAATCTAAAGGGGAAAAGGGGGGCTTTTCTTGATTCACAGGCTTTCGCGAAGGATTACGGTACTGGAATTACCGCGATTTCAGTTTCCTTACTGCAATTGTGTGTGGATTGAAGATGACAGGACCGGCTTGATTGATTCCAGTCCCCCGGATGATGGCCAAGAATTCCTAAAAGGACGCCCTATCGATTTATTATTGCAATCTCACGGTCACCTGGACCACTGTTTTCTAACCCCTGATCTTAAAGCCTCCCAGGTACTCATGCACCCGGCGGATCAGCCCATGGCAGAATCAGCGGATGGTTATTTGCAGGAGTTCGGGTTTAACCTTTTAGTCCCTGACAAACACCTGCACCAAAGGTATATGGATGCTATCCGTTACCGCCCTATCCAGGTAACCGGGCCTCTTTATGAAGGGCAGGTATTCGATTTTGGCCATGTTCAAGTCCAGGTGATGCATCTTCCCGGGCATTCGGCAGGACACTGCGGCTTTTTCTTCCCTGAGCAGGATTTTGTCTTTACAGCCGATTTGGACCTTTCCCCTTTCGGTCCCTGGTATGGCAACCTGAGTTGTTCCATTGCCGACCTGCTGGCTTCCATCGAGCGGTTGTTGGCCCTTAAACCAGGCTTTATTGTCAGCGGCCACGGTCAGGCTATTGTCAAAGAACAGGTCCCTGCGCGTCTCAAAGCTTACCGGGACACCATTTTTCAGCGGGAAAAACGCATCCTGGACTGTATTCGCCGCGGGCATCATACTCTGAGAGAAATCGCCCGCTGCCTGCCCACTTACCAGAAGCTGCCTCCTCCCCAGCAAGTCTTCCTGCTGTATGAGTACATCATGGACATGATTCACCTAAATTATTTAGTTGACCAGCAACAGGTTGTCTGCGATAACCAGCGCTACTACCTGCCTGCTTGAGCTTTAGCTTGCAGGAGTATTAGCCGGCGAGCGACGTACGACGAGCCGTGGCAACTCACGGCGCAACTGAGGGCTGCGAAGGGAAGCGAGAAACAGGACGTTTCGAGCAGCGAGTACTGAGCGCATGGATGCCGAATTATGAGCGGTCCCCTTCGCACTTAAAGTTTGCCGATGTGTTGCAGGCGAGGAGTCCCGGAGCGAGCTGGCTAATACCCCTGCATCTCGGCTCACATTCCTATTAAGCCGCAGTTAGCGTAGATTGCATGAGCTCGCCACGTTGCCGTGCTCCTGGCAAAGAAACAGTGGAGGTTATTTCAAATTGCCATCCAACAGCAGCTGAGTCAGTTCTTCCACGGTATGAACCAAGTAGTTGGGCCGGGCGCTGGTCAATTCCTCAACTGATCCATAACCATAGGCCACCGCTATAGAATCAATGCCGTTGCTGCGTGCCCCTTCCACATCATGACGGCGATCGCCAATCATTAGAGCCCTGCACTCCCGGTCATATGCTTCCAGGCAGGCTTGAATCACGTCCGCCTTGGCTACCCGGGTACCGTCCATATTGCTGCCTACCACCAGCTGGAAATACTCATCCAGGCCAAAATGCCGCAGGATCGTCTCAGTGTAAAGGGTGGGCTTGGAGGTTGCCACCCCCACCGCAATTTCCCGGGTGTTAAGTTCCTGGAGCAGTTCCGGTATGCCCGGGTACACCCGGTTCTCGTACAGACCATATTCCCCAAAGTATTCCCGGTAATACTGCACCGCTAACCAGGCCTGCTCCGGGCTTAAGCGGTAAAAATGCTGAAAGGATTCAGCCAGGGGCGGGCCGATAAAAGCAGTCAGCTTATGGCGGTCCGGCTCGTGGATATTCATTTTGGCCAGGGCATATTGAACCGACTTGGTAATACCTTCCCAGGGGTCAGTCAAGGTCCCGTCCAAATCAAACAATATAAGATCATAAGGCAGCACGAATAAGTTCCTCCTGAAAAGAGCCAGACCCAGTATAGAGTCTGGCTCCATTTGCACCCGAAGAATAAGTAAAAAGGGTTGATGTAATTAAGAAAAAGCTTTAGTGACTCTTAGACCAGCTGTTTAAAGAGAAAAGTTTCTGACCAAAGTGTTTATAACTTGTAAATCGTCGGGATCCACTTCTACCTTTCCGGCTGTGGCGTTTTCTATGGCCTGTTCCGGAGTGCGGGCTCCTACCAGAGCATGGGTCACTCCTGGCTGAGCCAGGGTCCAGGCAATAACCATCTGGCCTAAAGTTAGGCCATATTTATCAGCATAAGGCTGAATACCGTCTAACAGAGACCTGATCTTGATACGGTTTTCTACTGAATAACGGGGATTGGTGCTGCGGGAATCATCATCGCTGAATACCCGGTCCGGTCCAATTTTACCCGTCAATAACCCCTGTGCCAAAGGAGAATAGGCCAGAAATGCCACTTGGTTCTTGAGGCACCAGGGCAAATTGGTTTCCTCAAGCTGGCGATCCAGCATGCTGTATTTCTCCTGATCGCTGTCTATTGCTCCCAGCTTGCAATAGCGTTCCATTTCCTCTACGGTGGCATTGCTCACTCCGATAGCCCGGATTTTGCCTTCTTCCTTCAGACGCACTAATTCTGCCATGGTATCTTCTATAGGAGTGGTGACATCCTGCCAGTGGGTTTGATACAAGTCAATATAATCCGTCTGCAAGCGGCGCAGGCTCTGTTCCACTTCATATCTGACGGACTCCGGTCCCAGGTACTTGTGAACGGGGTTCCCGTATTCATCAATAAAGTAGACCCCCTGCTGAGTATGCCAGACCAAACCGCATTTAGTAGCTATGATAACCTTATCTCGCTTTCCTTTCACGGCTTTGCCCACAATTTCCTCGGACAGGCCCAGTCCATAAACCGGGGCGGTATCGATAAAATTGATGCCGGCGTCTAAAGCGGCATGGATGGTACGAATCGACTCATCCTCATCAGTGCCTCCCCAGCGCCATCCACCTATAGCATAGGTGCCAAGTGCGATTACCGAAGCGGATAGTCCTGATGTTCCTAATGGACGTTGCTGCATTTTCATTGCTCCTTCCTGTTTTAAGTATTATTAACTGGTCTTGCTCAAACCCATCCTTGGGTCAGGCAGTCCAACCGCCGTCTACAGTTATGACTTGACCATTTATATAGTTTCCTCCCTCTGAAAGAAGGAATATCACTGTTTTAGCTACATCCTCCGGACTCCCCAGCCTCCCTAGAGGAATATCAGCGGCCAAATCCTGCCTTTCGGCTTCCGTCAGTTCATCAGCCAGCATATCGGTACCGATAGGTCCCGGTGCCAGGGCATTTACTGTAACTCCCGAAGGCCCTACTTCCTGGGCCAGTGATTTGGTAAAAAGGATCAATCCCCCTTTAGAAGCTGCATAAACACTTTCGCAGGAAGCCCCTCTCATTCCCCATACCGAAGCTATATTTATAATTCGGCCCCAGCGGCTGCGGATCATATGAGGCAGAGCCCGCCGGCAGCACAAAAATGGTCCTTTCAGATTAGTATTAATGACCTGGTCCCACTGATCTTCACTGGTATGGGTAACCAGTTCCCGCAGGGAAACACCGGCATTGTTTACCAGCAGGGAAACCGGGCCCCATGCTTTTTCTACGGTAGCAAACATTCTCTCCACATCAGCCGAAGAACCTACATCTGCCTGTATGGCCATAGCTTGGCCGCCCTCATTACGCAGTTCTTCAGCCAAGGACTCTGCCAGATTCCTGGAACGGCAATAGTTAATTGCCACCATCGCCCCTGCAGCAGCGGCTGCGCGGGCAATAGCTGCTCCGATACCACGACTGGCACCGGTGACCAAACAGATTTTGCCTTGTAACAGCAAATCGGCCATGAGGGTTCCTCCCCTTGCCTGCACCAGGAAGACGTCTCATCCTTTAAGTAAAATTCTCCAATTATTAATTATAGTATGCTCTTAAAGGCGTACTATCAATAAGGCGACGCTAAAGGCGGTGAGTTTTTTTGATACAAGGGGCACTCCCTTTGTCATTTTAGTGAAAATGATCCTCTCGTCAGAAAACAGCAGCTATAGTGTCATCGCGAGGAACGAAGCGACGTGGCGATCTGTTGACTCAAACCGTTAGTTGACATAGAGATTGCTGCGCGCTCGCAATTATCACCTGAAACACAGGCCACGATGAATGAAAAGTCCTCTTATGTGTCATTGCGAGCCCCTGAAAGGGGCGCGGCAATCTCATTCGTCTATCTGTCTCCCCGATTGAGATCGCCACGCGCTACGCGCTCACGATGACACAGCGCAGTCACTTTCACAGCGATGACACAAATGGTGACTTTTCATTCATCGTGGTCTTCACAGCAGGTAACAATTGTGAGAAATAAAGCGGGGGGGCGATATGTTGACACAAAGCGAAGATAGGTATATAAAGAAAGCCGAAGCTCAAGCTTCGGCTAGGGGCTTATTTCCTTATAATAAGCGAAATCTAAAGTTTACGCTGCAGACTGTCATCCATAACACATTATCCGTGGATCAGTCTGGGCAGGCAACGGGTACAGCACCACCTGGACTGCCCTTTATGCTTGACGGCAATCAGGTATCTCTCCTCCTCACTGGCATTGCACATGAAACAATTCTGGGGGATATAGGTCCTTTTCTGCTCAGCTAAATGCTTTTCCACAGCTATTTCTGAAAACTCAGGGGCTTCACGAACTTCCAGTGACAAAGCCCCGGTAGGGCAGACTGCCAGGCAGACACCCGCCCCATCGCACAATTCTTCTTTTATTACTTTGGCCTTGCCGTTTTCCAACATCAAAGCCCCTTCTGCACAGGGACTGATGCAGGCTCCGCAGCCGTCGCACAGTTCTTCGTCTATTTTCACGATGGTTCTTTTTGCCATTTTGACATCTCATTCATAGCTTAGTGGTGGGTTCCTTCCACCACTTTTATACCTTTACTCTCTATCATAGCCTTAATTTCCTTCACGTGAGGGCACGCCGGATAGTCCCCTTCCAGAAGCATACAGGAAGAAAGATGCACCTTATTCAGGCCGTGTTTTTTCAAGCTGTCCACCAGCCGGGAGACCCTCCTGCCTGGGCATCCTCCGCAGGTGAAAAAGCCGATTATTTCCGTGTCATCTCCATATCCCTGGAAATGGCGGTGCCTTTTATTAAAAGCTTTAAAGCAAGCCACTCCCGGACATACTTCGGATACCGTTTCACAGCGGACTACCGCAATGCGGGTTTTGGACTGTTCTCCTTCTTTGTCCTCGGCAAAAGCAATATGCTTCTTATGAGCCCGGGCTACATCTTCTCCAGTTACCAAAGTGCGCCCTTGAGAGCGTACTTCTTTTTCCACTGCTCGCTTGGCCATGGAGCGCACAAATCCAGGTACTCTTTCCAGGGCGGCTTTAGCTTCTTCCGTCCACTCCACCAACAATCATCTCCTCAAATACTCTTACCGTTTCTACATCTCACTGCTTCAGCCGATAGGATATTTCATCACAGAAATCTCACTTCAAACTTCCCACTTCTCACTTCTCAGCTAACTTCTCACTTCTCTAATCATAACCAGCATCATCTTGAAAGGAGTTACCGCCAGCACCGCATGGGGATGATTGGCCGGCATTATCAGCAAATCTCCCGCTTTTACAGTATGAGGTTCCCCGTCGATGCGAATTTCACCCTCACCTTCCAGCCCTAGTACCAGAGCATCAAAAGGAGCACTGTGTTCGCTTAAGGACTGGCCTTGATCAAAGGCAAACAAGGTTACCGTTCCGGTTTTTTCATTAACCAGGGTACGGCTGACCACCGCCCCGGTTTGTACTTCCACTAATTCAGCTGCCACCCAGACCCCAGAAAGTTTTTCCGCCATGAGTATTCCTCCTTTGCATTTGAGGGGCAGTACCGGCTGCCCCTTTATACTTATAATAAATCCTATTGCAGGATAGCTTGAAGATCCTCCTGGGCAGTAGTTATCGGTTTAATTCCGAAATTATCTACCAGCACTTGCAGCACACCCGGCGAAATGAAAGCCGGCAGGCTCGGTCCCAGGCGAATGTCCTTGATTCCCAGGTATAAGAGGCTGAGTAAAATGGACACGGCTTTTTGCTCGTACCAGGACAATACCAGGGACAGGGGCAGTTCATTTACTCCGCACTGGAAGGCATCTGCCAGGGCCAGAGCTATTTTTACTGCGGAAAAGGCATCATTGCACTGGCCGCAATCCAACAGTCTTGGTATTCCTCCGATTTGCCCCAGGTCATGGTCGAAGAAGCGGTACTTGCCGCATCCCAGAGTCAGAACAACCGTATCCGCAGGAGCCTGGTCAACTATCTCAGTGTAGTAGTTGCGTCCTGCTTTAGATCCGTCGCAACCTCCCACCAGCAGGAAGTGACGAATGTCTCCGGCTTTAATTTTTTCTATTACCGTATCTGCTATGCCGATAACTGTATTATGGGCAAATCCTACCATTACCGAACCTGCTTCCAGGTCCTCGGCGAATCCTGGCATTTCCAGGGCTTTCTGAATAACAAGATCAAACTGGCCATTGGGCACATGAGTCACTCCCGGCCAGGCTACCGGCCCGGTGGTGAAAATGTTGTCTTTATAGCTTTCCCGGGGTTCCTGCAGGCAATTAGTAGTCATCAAAATTGCTCCAGGGAATTCAGCAAATTCCTTGCGCTGGTTCTGCCAGGCGGTGCCGTAATGACCAACCAAATGCGGGTATTTCTTCAGTTCGGGATAACCATGGGCTGGCAGCATTTCCCCATGGGTGTAGATATTTATGCCGGTTCCCTGCGTAGCTTCCAGCAGCTCTTTTAGGTCGCGCAGGTCATGTCCTGATACCAGAATAGCTTTACCCTTTTTATGACCCAGGGAAACGGAAGTTGGCACCGGATGCCCGTAGCTTTCAGTATTGGCTGAATCCAAAAGCTCCAAAGCCACCAGGTTTATCTCGCCGCATTTTAGTACCATATCCAGCCAAAAAGCCAAATCTTTGCTGCGATCGTTTATAACCGCCAGAGCCTGATGTAAAAATTCATAGATCCGCTGATCTTCCTTCCCCAGTACCCGAGCGTGATGAGCATAAGCAGCTATTCCTTTGATTCCATACAGCAAAATCTGCTGCAGGGAATGAATATCTTCCGGCTGGGTGAGATCCACCAAGAATCCAGCCCGCTCTCCCTCTTCCACCAGTTCAGCAACAGTGCGCCCTTCTATCTCCATTATAGAGCCTTCTATATTAACCCCCGCTTGGTGCAGTTGCTGCTGGTATTTTACTGCCTGGTGTATATAGTTCTGGAGACTTTCCGGGTCAAAGTTTACATTGGTCAAGGTAGTAAACAGTGCATCCACAGTAAACCGGTTGATCTCCTGACCTACCTCACCCCCTTGCCCCCGGGCAGCCTGGGCATACTTGCTCAAGCCCTGCAGGCTGTGCAGCAATAAATCCTGCATAACCGCTGCCTCCGGTTTCTTGCCGCACACACCCACAACGGTGCAGGCTACTCCTTTGGAAGTCTGTTCACACTGGTTACAAAACATCTTCCAATTCCTCCTCTCCGAAATTCCACTTGTTGAGTATTTCTACCTTTTTTGTCCCTTTTGAAAGCAACCTCAAACTGAGGTGAAGTTACCAAAAATCACATGGATTTTACCATATCAGCTAGGGACTGCCTCTTTAACTCAGCCACTAAAGCCTCTTGAGCTCTCTGGAATACCTGTTTGGAAGGACAGGTAGGCTGGTTAGGACAATTGTAAGCAGGAGAAAGACAAACATTTAAACTAATGGGGCCTTCCACGGCAGTAATGATGTCCAGCATGGTTATCTGATCTGCCGGTTTAGCCAGTCTGACACCTCCCCCGGTACCCCGCTGAGTAACCACCAGATCGGCCAGGGCCAGCAGCTTAATGGTTTTCTTCAGAAAATCCTCCGGTATATCCTGTCTTTCGGATATATAACGCGTGGATAGGACTTCTCCTTCGGGGGCCAGGGCTAACTCCAGCATGGTACGGATGGCATATTCAGTTTGGCGAGTGATTTGCATGGCCAACGCCCCTTTTAATGTGGATAATTTTTGTCCCCTTTATCTAAAAGTAATTCTACCTAAGGAAATATTTTTCTGCAACTCTTTTTAAAAAATTTTTTAGCCGGGAAGTCTTCATCATGCTGAGTTGATTTCAGAATTTTTTATATATTCTGGCAGGTATATGTTAACTTCACATCGTATTATACAATTGATCGAATCTGTCCGCAGAAAGGAGGTGTAAGGTTAAAAACGGCGGTGATCAAAACTAATATCTCGGGAGGGGTATAAGGGATGCATAGCAGATGGCAGGAACTATATAAACAGAAATTAACTACTCCGGAAGAAGCCGCTCGTCTAGTGCAGAACGGTGATACCATTGTAGCACCTTTGTCCAACGGGCAGCCCCTGGCCCTGATAAATGCGGTGGCCAAGCGCATCAGAGCCGGAGAAGTAGAAGACATAACCTATGTGAGTGGTGTGGATGTGCGCTGGTTTGACTTGTATCACCCAGATTTAGTGGGGAAGGTGACTATTGATACCGGCTTTGTTTCTCCAGCTACCCGCCAAGGCGTAGGACAGGGGATTTTTACCTATACCCCCTGCCGTTTGGGAGAAACTGTAGACATGGTGGTCAGATGCCGCCCCTGTAATATCAGTGCGATGGTAGTATCTCCCATGGATAAACACGGCTTTTTCAGTACAGGCTGTAATGTTGACTGGGGATGGGAGACTGCCAAGACTGCAAATCCTCGCCACATAGTGGTAGAAGTCAATGAGAATATGCCGCGTACCTACGGGCATAACCAGCTGCATATCACCGAAATCAGTGCAATAGTAGAAAACCATATTCCCCTGTTTGAATTGCCGGAGATTCCCATAACCAAAGAAGATGAAATAATCGGCCATTATATTGCTGACATGATAGATGACGGTTCCTGCATCCAAATCGGTATCGGCGGGATGCCTAACGCTATCGCCAACTTCTTGAAGGACAAAAAGGACCTGGGGGTTCATTCGGAAATGCTCACCGACAGTATGGTGGACCTATACTATGCTGGGGCTATTACCTGCGCGAAAAAGAATTTTATGCCTTACAAATGGATCGGTTCCTTCGCCCTGGGCACTCGCAAACTCTATGATTTTATAGACAATAATCCCCTGGTAGAAATGCACTCCACCAAATTCGTCAATGACCCGGTGGTAATCGGATATAACGATAATCTGGTATCGGTAAATGCCACCTTTGAAGTTGATTTAACCGGACAGTGTGCTTCCGAATCCATTGGCCCGGCGCAGTATTCCGGAACCGGAGGACAGCTGGACTTTGTCCAGGGGGCCTGGCGTTCCAAAGGCGGCAAATCATTTTTGACCCTGTACTCAACTTACACTGACAAAGAGGGCAATAAGCGATCCAAGATTGTCCCCACCATAACCCCCGGTATGTTTACTACTGTATCCCGCACCGATGTTCAATATGTGGTTACCGAATACGGAGTAGCCTTTTTGAAAGGTCAGAACCTCCGTACCAGGGTTAAAGAATTAATCAGAATTGCTCATCCCGATTTCCGTGATTGGCTAAAATTTGAAGCCCGCCGTCTCAACTATATCCTTTAATAAATAACAAAAGGCTGAAGCACCAAGGATAGAAGTTTTGTCTGTACCCCCTTAACATAAATGTAAACACCAAAAAGGGTGGGAAACATTCATCTTTCCCACCCCGCTTTTTGTGCTAGGTCCCTTTACTGCCGACGATTGGCCAGCTGGTACACACTCCTTATCACCTTGTCAATGTCCTCCTGGGTAGTAAAGAAACCGGGGCTTAGCCGGCAGGCCCCCCTTTCGAAGGTGCCGATGGTCTGGTGAGCCAGAGGAGCACAGTGCAGACCTGCCCTGGTTATAATTCCAAATTCATAGTCCAGATTAAGACTCAATTCACCGCAGTCCATCCCCTCAACATTGATAGCCAGGACTGCCGTCCGCTGTTTAAGATCTGAGGGGCCATAAAGGGTTACTCCAGGAATTTCCGACAGCCCTTCTATCAACTGTTCCAACAGGATCTGCTCCTTCTGATGAATGGTGTCTAGGCCTGTTTCCTTTATGAAGCGAACCCCCGCCAGCAGCCCGGCCAAACCTGGAGTGTTGAGGGTGCCGCTTTCCAGGCAGTCCGGCATTAATTCCGGCTGTTCCAGATACTCGGAAAATGAGCCGGTCCCCCCCTGCCTGAGGGGCTTAACCGTTAGGCCGGGACGCACATAAAGGCCGCCAGTTCCCTGCAGTCCCAACAGGCCCTTGTGACCGGTGAAGGCCAGCAAATCAATACAGGCTCGTTCTACATCTATCGGCAGGATTCCGGCAGTCTGAGCATTGTCCACCATAAAGAGCACATTTTCCTGGCGGGCTATTTTGCCCACTTCCTCAATAGGCATGATAGTCCCGGTCAGATTGGAAGCATGGAGCATACAGATCATGCGGGTATTGGGCCTGATGGCTTTACGTATATCTTCCGGATCAAGGCGTCCTTGCGGATCACAGGGCACAGCAGTCCATTCCACTCCCTGCTGGCTTAAATAGTACAAAGTACGGGCCACCGCGTTATGTTCCATACTGGTGGTAATAACATGATCACCTGGCTGCAAAATCCCCTTCAGACCGGTGTTGATGGCGTCTGTTACATTGCAGGTAAAAGCAATACGCGAGCTATCCCCTATATTAAATAATTTTGCCAGTGCTTCCCGGGTCTGCAGGACCACTGACCCGGCCTCCAAAGTTGATCTGCTGCTTCCCCGTCCCGGATTTCCTCCCATAAAGCGGTTGAAACGGTCCACCGCTTCATAGACCGCTTCAGGTTTGGGATAGGAAGTGGCCGCATTGTCCATGTAAATGATTTCCACCGTGTATTTCCTTTCTTATAGAGTAATACTGCGGCTGGCCCGGCTTAGTATCTCCGTGGCGGTATACATATTGGTAACCTCTCCTACCGCCAGTTTATCCTTCAGTCCATAGAAGTCCAGGCAGGTGCCGCAGGATAATATCTTAACTCCGTCCTGGCTCAGTCCCTGCAAAATCTCCAGAACTTCCGAGCCCTCGATAGTCAGGAAAACCCCGCTGTTCATAAAAATTATATTTTTTACCCGGTCTTTTAATTCACTGAGAGTATAGAGAAAACTGCGCATTAAAACCGCACCCAGTTCATCGCTGCCCTGGCCCAAATAGCGGTTGGTAACCAAAACAGCCACATCTTCCTGTATGTCAGTTGCCTCGGCTGCCATCTGCCCGGAGCGAATCATGGTGATATAGTAATCGCCCTCTTTATTCTCGACTTCTACTTCGAATCCCTGGCTCTTGGCCAGCTTGGTTACGTTTTCCAGGGCAGCGTCTCGATCAACTATGGTTACCAGACGGTCAACCTGGCCTTCATCCATAGCCCGTTTGGTCAAAATAAGCGGTTCCGGGCAGTTTAATCCCCGTGCATCGATAATACGGCTCATTACCAACACCTCTTTTATAATTACTACCGTGTATTCCTTCTAGCCCTCACTGCCAATCAGGGCTGCTCCCAATGCACCGGTATATTGACACATTTCCGGTACAATAACCGTACAGCCTAGTTCCTGTTCCAGAGCTCTTTTTATTCCCCGGTTCATGGCTACGCCCCCAGTAAAGGCTACTTCTCCCACGATTCCCAATCGCTTGACCATAGCCGCAACTTTCCTGGCTACCGAACGATGCAGCCCGGCGATAATCCCGCCCTTGTCAACTCCCTGAGCCAGAAGCCCGATGATCTCTGATTCAGCAAAAACCGTACACATGCTGTTGATATCCACTGCTTGCTCCGGTTTTTCCCCGTCAGAAAGTTCACTGACATCCAATCCCAGGGCATTGGCCGTCACCTGTAGGAATCGTCCAGTGCCAGCCGCGCATTTATCATTCATAACAAAGTCAATCACCCGGCCCCGGCTGTCAATTTGTATAGCTTTGCTGTCCTGCCCGCCAATGTCGATGATGGTGCGCACCTGGGGGTACAAGGCCGCCACCCCGCGGGCATGGCATTTTATCTCGGTAACCGTACGGGCACCATTATTCAGGGCTACTCGTCCATACCCTGTTACAGTAATATTATGCACATCCTTGACGGGATAGCCAGCTCTTTGTAATAAACTGTCGATCAGTTGCTCTCCAGCTTGGCGAGGACTCCAGCCGGTCGGGATTATCATCAAGTGCTGCTGTCCCTCCTGGAGCAGCACCCCTTTGGCAGCTACCGACCCAATGTCCAGCCCGATAGAAATCATTGGTTAACCATCTCCAATAAGGCTTCAACGCGTACTTTTATGCTCTCAACATCTGACTGGGAGTAGTCACTTTCCAGGTGCAGGTGGGGAAGGCCTTTGCTTTTTACCAGCTTGCTCACCTCATAGGCTTCAATATTATAGGTATGACAGGCCTGCCAGGTGAGGTCTATAACCGCATCCACCTTGAAATCATCTATCATCCTTTCCAGAAGTTCCATACGATAAGTGTTGGGACTCATGCAGGAACAGGGAATGGATATATATTTATGGGCTAAAGCCACTATAGGATCATCGAATTCAGTACTGGTCTGCAGTTCCAAGGTCTTGTAACCGGTGCAGTTTTCCATAGCCACTACATTGCCCCCGGCCTCGCTGACGATGCGAATAACCTTTTCTGTTCCCAGCCCCACCGGGCAGCCGGTCAGCAGGACTCTGGGCTTGCGAGCCCCTGAAGCTGCAGTGCCTGCAGCATGCTGGCGGCGTAAATTATCCAGCATGGCAGTAACTTCTTCTTTATCGGTGCTGAACCCTCGTGACCAGGTAACAGTCAGTAAATCCAGACCACTTAAGGGAGGAGGATCCATTTTGTTCAGGTCGCAAACAGCTTTGGCCGCCGCAGTTTCCCGGTTGACAATGTCAATGGCTTTCCAAATGGCCTCATTGGTTATCTCTGTTTCCAGGTGCTCTTCCAGGAAACTTTTCAGGTTGCGCAATTCATCTATCCACATATCCATGGAAGCCTGAGTCCTGTTAAGATGGGGAAGCTGCATCACATACACCGGTTTAAGGTCCTTCATCAGCTCAAACATTTTCTTCTTGCCGTCACAGGTGGTCTCGCCAATAATCACATCGGAAAAATGGAAGAAGGGACAGGTATCACTGACGGCAAATCCATAGGATGATTTGATTAGGGGACATAAATTCCGGGGCAGGTGCTCTTCCGCCTTGGCAATGGGTTCCTCTTTGGTACCGCACAGCCCAACCGGTATAGCTCCCGCGGCCAACACTAATTCCTGAGGGCAAAAGGTACAATAAATACCCACTACTTTCTGGTCGCTTTTCTCCTTGGCATCCTTTATCCGCATAATGCTGACTTCCCGGATTTTCAGAAAATCTTCTACGGTCGTCTGATTGCTCATTAGACATGCTCCTCTCCACATTGCTATTGTTAAATATATCACATTATTAGTTATATTATCTATGAAATTTTGTTATAGTTTGCGTATAGAATACCGGTGCTTAAGGCTATATTTTGTCTGAGCACACTTGGTTTACTTCCGCCTTCAGCAGGTGTATATTGTAGTCAAAGCCTGGTACTGGAGGTATATATATGCAAGATCTTATTAGGCGTACGGCCGAAATAATGAAAAATTCCCACAAAACCGTGGTGGTTACCGGGGCTGGCATAAGCACTGAAGCCGGCATTCCTGATTTTCGCGGTGAAAACGGCATCTACCGGCAACTGGGTGAAGATCGAGTTATGCGGATTATAAACATTGATTTTTTCCGTCGCAATCCTGAAGAATTCTATTCTTTTTACCGCCAATACTTTAACTTCCCGGCAGTAGAACCAAGCAAAGCCCATTATATGCTGGCGCAAATGGAAAAAGAAGGTTATGTATATGGTGTGGTAACCCAGAATATTGATAACCTTCATCAAAAAGCCGGAAGCAAAAAAGTAATACCCATCCACGGCAATGCCGAACAGTTCATCTGTCAGGAACGCAGCTGCCGGGCTATCTATGATGCCGAATATGTAAAAGACTATCCCGAAACCGTTCCCCGCTGTTCCCGATGCGGCGGTATCATAAAGCCTGATGTGGTGCTGTTTGGGGAGAATATCTATAACTATTTCGATGCCCGGGAAATGATCCTGTCCGCTCACCTGCTGATCGTGATAGGTTCTTCCCTCACCGTATACCCCCTGGCCGGTTTTGTCAGGGAGTTCTGCACTTTCACCCAGGATTTGATCATCATCAATAAAGGACCTACCTATTTGGATCATGCCGCCTTAATAAAGATAGATACCGGCACCACTGGAGTCGTCCTGGAAAAAATCCACGAACACCTGCAGCGGATAAAATAAGAAAAAAGGACGGTTCATTTCTATCTGCCGCCATGATCAGAATGAACCGTCCTTTATTAACGCCTGCCCTTTTTAATTCTCCATTTCTTATCTTCCAATTTTTGTAAATTGCATTTATAATTATATTCAGCGTTTGCTGAGTATATGCTTTCAGGTCCACTTATAATGGGGTGAAAAAATGGCTGATTTCCGGTTGATGATTGTGGGCGAAAACCCTCAGTGGCGGGAAAGCCTGAGCATGGCCTTCCGGGCAGGGAGTACCGGACAGTTGATAGCCTCTCAAAGCAGCGAAGAATTCTTCAGCGATCCCTGCCTCTATCCCGATGTACTGGTCTGGAAAATAGAAGAGGGCTGTCCCGATAACATGATTGCTGAGTTGGCAAAATTTTGTTCTCTCCCAATTCTTGTGGTTGATAATCCTAACTGCTGGAATATTACTCAACTGCTCAGATACGGGATCAAAGGCTGTCTGCCCGCTCGCCTGCTGCCGATCCAAATCGTGCATGCGGTAGAACTGACGGTGCACGCCGGACTATTATGCCTGCCCCGCATGTCCCCGGAAGCTTTTCAGGAGGAAACCAGTCCGGCAGCAAATTGCCTCAAAATGCTGACCCCACGAGAAATTCAAATTCTGAAGCTTTTAGGCAAACAGGCTTCCAACCAGGAAATTGCCGATGCCCTGTACATATCTCTTTCCACCACCAAATCCCACCTGCGCAGCATTTACCGCAAACTGGGCATACATGGGCGCAGCGAAGCCATATCTTTTGGCCTTTCCCTGATAAAATACCAAGCTTTGTTACCATTTATTACTATTTTATTACCTACTCCCTGCTTTGGTATCAACTGTTTTACCTCCTCAAGGTCGATAGAAGTTGAAAGACTGCCCTTGCTATAGTGAGGTTGATAATTTTTTAGGGGAATGGAGATGCAACCTCGATGCATATAATTACTAATTATTTCCCATACTGGTAATGAAATCCCCTGGATGGAGGCGCTTATGGCAACGAAAGGAAGGAGAAAAGCATATCGTTCGATATGGCAGATCCTGTGGATCGCCCTGGTACTTTCCATAAGTTCAGCAGGCGTTTCAATGGCATGGTGGCAGGACGGAACTCAAACTAAAGGGATAGTAAAAACCGGCCACATAAAACCAGTTTTTACCAATGTAAACCGGGGGCAGGTATATTCTATGGATTCGCCTTGTTCAGTCATTCCAGAGATCATGCCAGACGGTCGTACCATACTCCTTACTGTCGACAATCCATATCCGAACTATACTGTCCAGCTTGACTACAAAATTACTAACCAGGGAAATATACCGGTCCGATATGTATTGGATACGCCCACCTATGAAAACGACGGATCAATTTTTGTTGAGGTTGTTAACCAGTTTCCCAAAGATCCATCAGATGTGGTGTTGGAAGGCGGAAAGAGTGCTGAAGGTACATTAACTCTAAGCGTAAACAGCAATATACCGGAGGAAGATATCCACACATTGCAGGTCCAGGTACCGATGCACTTCCAGCAAGCCATCCCGTATTAATTGCTGAAGGAGGTGTTGCAAAAACATATAAGTGCACTGACTCTTGGTCATCGGATTATCAAAAAAGGATAGTTTGGGAGCATTAATAAAGGAGTGACTTAGTAATGAAAAAACGTTCCAAAATTCTAGCTATTATTTTGGTTTTGGCTTTCGCCCTCACTGGCGTTGGCTATGCTTGGTGGACCGATACTCTCTATATTAACGGCACCGTAACAACCGGAACTCTCGATGTTAGTTTTGTTAGTGAAGACGGGTGCCACCCATTTGCGCAACATTATCCAAGTATTGAATATAAAGACATACCCGGCTTTCCTCTCGATAATGATCTGGTAGAGGTTGACATCTACCCTGAGGGCGATGACAAGTACATCGTAACGATTAACAAATTATATCCAGGAGCCAAAATACGCCTTGATGTTAAACAGCAAAACGTAGGCACAGTGCCAGCCAAGTTTGCAAATGCTGAATTGAAGTTCACCAAAGGAGCAAAATGGGCAGAGTACCTGAAGGGTGCTGCTCACTACCGCACCAGCACAGGTTTATCTGGAAATATTTTAGGACAATGTGACTTTTGGTTTGATAATGTTTGGGTGTGGGAAGATTTTGACAAGTTGGATGATGCGATGAATGAGAAGTTGGCTAACAGAGTGATTCTCCCACCTGAAGGTTGGATGACATTTAGCACTTCCGATGAAGAGCCGGGATGTATTTGGATAATGCTAGATGAAAACGCTCCTAATGATGTTCAAGACAAGACCATTGAATTCGTTCTGACTATGAACTGGAAACAGTTTAACGAAATCTAGCCGATTTAGCGGGGGATGGTACTGCCCTTCCCCCGCTTTAACCTATACAAGGAGGAATATCCTGTGAAGCGACTTGTGCTTTTCTGTTTCTGTGCTGCAGCAGCTCTGGCTATTATCCCAACCGGCATCAGCCGCTGGGAAGATGAGCTTAGTATTAAAGGTATTTTTAATTTCAATCAAACCGAGCAAGTTATGCTGTTGGAATTACCCGGCTTTGCTGCTCCTGACTCCAATAAATTCCTGGAAAACAATGCTTCCGGTGAGAATGGCGGAACTGAAACAGAAGAGCAGCAAGGCGCGAATACTTTTGGAGAAGGCTATGAGAACGATTTCAATGACTCAACGGCTGATGAGAATACGCCCAGCGATGATACACCAGCAGCAGACAATGCTCAAAACTCTAGCGAGTCTGATTCAGATTCAGCAGCAGCATCTGGCAGCGAATCCGGTGATGCCAGCAGCGAACCCAATCACAGTGACAGCTCATCAGAAGGCAGTAGCTCATCCTCCTCTGGTGCTAGTGGGCCGTCTGACAACAGCGGTACGACTGGAGCCGACAGCGGAAGCTCATCATCCTCCGATACCAGTGGAGACAGTGGAAGTTCATCATCAAGCGGCGGCAGTGGGGGCAGCGGAAGTTCATCCTCCTCTGGCGGCGGTAGTTCTTCCGACAACAGTTCAACCGATTAGGGGTCAGCCACATGCTAGACTACAAGTACAGCACTAAACTAAACCAGGCTTTCCCTGTTCTGCTCGTTGCAGCTATCGGAATACTATATCTGACTGACAACTTTATTATCGGCAAATGGCTGGGGGGGTTCTGGGGCAATTATGTTGTACGTCCCCTGCTTTGGGCCATGCTGGCTGTCCTGGTTATCAGAGTTTTTCCAGGCGTTCGTCCCGCCGGCAAACTGAGGCTGCGCAAGTTCCTATGCTGGATGGCTTTCTTGTGCGGAGCCCTGGCTATTATAGCCTCCCTGGCTACCGGTGTTTTGGACGGATTCGGGGAAAGTCCCTATGATTTGAGCCCGCGGGGCATGCTCACCAACTTAATCTTTTTGGGTACATTTGTAGCCGGGCTGGAGTTTTCTCGAGCCTGGCTAATCAACCGGGTCTTTCGCAGCAACCCCACCTGGGGAGTAGCCGTGGTCAGCCTTTTCTTTGCTTTATTCTGGTTTCCGGCTTCAGTCCTGACTACTTTAACAGATAACTTAAAGATAGCACAGTTTTTGGGCATTACCTTGTTCCCGGCCATCAGCGAAAACCTTCTTACCAGCTATCTGGCTCTCCTGGGCGGAGCCTGGCCGGCAATTGTTTACCGGGGTACCTGGCTGGCCTTTGAATGGTTCTTTCCTATCCTTCCTGACCCAGGTTGGGTAACCAAAACCTTGGTTGCTACCTTTATTCCCCTTGTCGGCCTTACCCTGGTACGCCAGTATTACCTGGATGAGAAAAAGTCCCGCAAAGAGCTGACCCGGGAAGAAAATCACCAAGCCAGCTTGATTACCGGTATTGCTGCCATCATTATCATATGGTTTTGTGCAGGTGTTTTCTCCATATTCCCTTCGGTTATTGTCAGCGGCAGCATGCTGCCGGCCATCCAGATAGGCGATGTGGTAATCGTCAAGAAGATCCCGGCAGAACAGGTACAAGTGGGCGACATTATTCAATTTAAGACTGAAAACATCCGGGTAGCTCACCGGGTAATAGATATAAGGGAAGAAAACCATCAGAAGGTTCTGATTACCAAAGGAGATAACAACCAAGCTGTAGATTCTGATCCAGTGTTGCCAGAGCAGGTGGTAGGCCGGGTCGTCGCAATAATACCCAAAATCGGCTGGCCCAGCATGATCATACACTCTGCTGACCTATCGGCATTCAAATTACTTGCTGAGCAAATAAACGGAGAATTATAGGAGGGTCTGGGATGATACTAAGCTTAAATGGAAAAATTCGCACAGGCATTATAATAAATTTGCTGCTAATAATAGCTGGCTGCGGGGCTGGTTTGGTATGGAACAATTTTATACGCCCAAGTGAGGTTACAGAAAAAGAAAAGGTCTATAGTTACCAGCACGCCGCCACTATAGATTATCAGGTTAATCTGCTGCCCAATAATTTCTTTACCGAGACTACATTAGGACCTGGTCAGGCTTATATAACTTCCCTGGCTGATTCCCTGCAAACCCAATTGGAATATGACTTTTTTGGGGAAGCTCCGGCTGAAATTACCGGTACCTATCAGGTAGCCGGGGCTCTGGTGGCTTACAGTACGGTAGGAAGTGACAAAGAAATGGAAGTGTGGAGGCGTAATCTTTCTTTTCTAGGGTCCCAAACCTTTGCCGCCAATGATAATAAGATACAGATCCAGGATAATATTTTAATACCTGTCAACAGCTATGTTATGTTTGCCGAAGCCATGCAGGAAGCTACTAAATTCTATCCCAGCCGGTTAGAATTGCAGGTCGATTATCTTATAAAAGTGCAGGGAAAAACCGGCACAGGCAGTTTTACTGATGAACTGCATCCCACTTTGATAATTCCCTTGCAGGGCAAGGTATTTACAGTACAGGGCAATCTCTCCCCGAACAAAGAAGGAGCCATTGAAGTTGAAACCACCCGGCCAGTTGAAGGTATTCGAACCGTCAATATAGGATTGGGAACAACCTTGCTGTTAGCGGCACTGTTATGTATAGGCATGCTGGCGCTGACCAGAAGCTCGGATAAACACCTTAGCCCCGAAGATAAGAAAGTGGCTCAAATCCTTCGCCAACATGGGGAGAGGGTGGTAACTCTAACCAGCAGTTTGCCTGCAACTAAAGTGGACCAAATCCTGCTGGTAAACGATTTTGAGGATTTGGTCAAGGCAGCTGATGAGATAGAGCAACCCATACTCTATGAAATCGATGAAAGACAGAGAAAACATAGTTTCTACGTGGTAAGCAATCCCTACATTTACAGGTACGAACTCTTATGCCCCCCCGTTGAACAAAGAATAATTAATGAAGTAGGCACTGACAGTGCTCCTTCACTGTAAGCGAGGAGGATGACTGATGAGAATGATTAAAAAGATTGATTTTACATCGGTAGTCATCGTAGGGTTGGTAGTATTGTCCTTTTGCTTCACTTTGGCTAATCCCATTTATTCGTATGGATCACCGGTTCTGGCCTGGTCACCCAACCCAACCATAACCGAAAACGAAACCATGGATGTTGCCCAAACCACCTGCACTGCAGAAGGCAATAATATGATCGTTACTGTAAATAATGCCTATCCTGGTTACCAAGCTGAGATTGATTGCGAGGTTGTGAATACGGCAGGCTTTCCCATCAAGCTCAGTGATTTAAAACTCACGAATCAGCATCCGGAGTGCATAGATATTTCTGCTGCTCGCTCTGAGGCTTCAATCGTGGAGCCTGGTGATTCCCTTATCGTAACAGTTAATATCAGGGTCACCGAAATGGCTGAGCAGAATTCCACTTATACCTTTAATATTATCATAAGCGCTGAGCAGCACTCCGATGGAGATAATGGTGGAGGCGATAACGGGGGAGATAACGGAGGCGACAATGGTGGCGGCAATGGTGGTAACAATGGTGGCGATAACGGAGGAGATAATGGCGGTGACAATGGCGGCGGCAATGACGGAGATGGCAAAGGGGATGGAGGCGGCGGTGATAACGGAGGCAACGATGTTACACCCCCACCGAAATATGAAGAGATTACCGAGGAGCCGCCATTGATCATAGCACAAATACCTCAGGAAACCGTTCCGGTACCTGTGGAGGACCTGCCTCAAGGAGAACTGCCCCGAACCGGCAGCAACAGCATTTTATGGTTCGCTTCTGCCTTATCTTTGATTACTGCTGCTTTAATTACCAGATTCAAGTATTTCTAACCAAACCGGAGAGAGCCCATATTCGGGCGACAGTAAAAAGGTGATGCTAATAAATAATAAGCGGAAGCTGTGGCAAAGCTTCCGCTATTATTGTGTATATCATAAGCCAAAAGGAAATTGGTTATGACTTGGCCTGGAGAGTGGCAGTTAATGTGATGTTCTTTCCCTGGCGAATTATATTCAAGGTAATTTTGTCCCCTACTTTATGACTGGAGATTATTTCCTGCACCTGAGTAGTTGATTCGATCTGTTTTCCGTCAATAGCTGTGATTACATCCATTCTGGCAATTCCTGCCTGAGCTGCGGCACTGCCGCTGACTACCTCTACTACCAGCACCCCTTCAGTATCGCTGCTCAAGCCCAATTGAGCTCTAATATCATCATCCACCTCAACCATACTGATTCCTAAAAAGGGATGCTGAATCTTATTCCCGCTGATCAGGTCTTTCAGTACCTGGCTGGCGGTATTGATAGGAATGGCAAAACCAATTCCCTGAGCTTGAGCATTGACGGCGGTATTAATACCGATAACCTCACCCTTCAGGTTTAATAAAGGCCCGCCGGAATTACCCGGATTTATAGCTGCATCAGTCTGGATCAAATTCTTGTATTGGCGGTCTTCGATGGTTATAGGACGACCTTTAGCGGAAATAACTCCGGTAGTTACTGTATGATCCAAACCGTAGGGCTGGCCAATGGCAATTACCCATTCGCCTACCCGCATTTTGTCGGAGTCCCCCAGGGGCAGTACCGGATAATTGCTGCCTTCGATTTTCAATACTGCCAGGTCTAAATCCCGGTCCTGTCCTACTACCCGAGCAGGTATCTCTTTCTTCTGGCCGTTCAGCTGAACCGTTACCGAGACAGCGTTTTCAATAACGTGCTGGTTGGTCAATATATATCCGTCCTTGGTAATCAAAAACCCGGTGCCAATACCTGTTTCATATCGCGGACTGGTATCGAAGCGGAACTGGTCTCCAAAAAACTGACGGAAAAAGGGATCATTAAAGAAGGGATTGCTGGATATGGAATTAACCTGTACTTTAGCCTTGATGTTGACTACCGCCGGACTGGATTTTTCAACAATGTCCGCCACTGTCATGGTACCTTGAGCCAGCGGTAAGGAAGCAGTTATGGCATCCGTCTGGGGCTGGGTTTCGACTGCCGCAGGTTCTTCATGGCCGGTAAAAGCCGCCCACAGGGAGGTGCCCTGCTGTTCAGCTACAAATGCTCCTCCAAGAATAAATGCTATAACAAACAAAATTAATATTTTGCTCACGTTTTTCATGTTATCATCTCCTTATTCATCTATATTCTGCTCAGATGCATTACCTGCTCAACTGTGTTTCTGCTGATAATTATAACCAAGAAATGTGAATGTTCAGTGAATGTTTGACGACGAAATCAGGTAAAAAGGACACACCGTCTAATGTTTATATACCCAAAAAAGGTTTGCCCAGTAAAGCAGTAATTTAATATAATTATGAACGATATTACCAAATCGAGGTAGTTATTCATGCATATCACCGCCTTATTTACCACTGCCTTCATTGTGGGCTTATCCGGAGCTATGATGCCTGGACCATTATTAACCGCAGCCATGGCTTCCAGTGCGGAAAGAGGATGGAAAGCCGGTCCCCAGATAGTCCTGGGTCATGCTCTCCTGGAACTCACCCTGGTGGCTGCCCTGCTGGCAGGAATAGCCCAGTTTCTGACCAAACCAACGGTGACCATGATTATTGCCCTGGTAGGCGGAATATTTCTGGTTTACCTGGGCATTACCATGATAAAAGACGTGCGGAGCGGACGTCTGACCAGCCTTAACACTGACCCCGCTCAGCCCGCCTCCGCTCCTGTAACCATGCATCCGATGCTGGCAGGAATACTGATATCATTATTCAATCCTTACTGGTCAATATGGTGGGCTACCGTTGGCCTGGGATATCTTACTCTGTCACTCCGCAACGGCACAGCAGGAATAGCCGCTTTCTTCTCCGGGCACATATTGTCTGACCTGCTTTGGTATACCCTAATAGCCGTAATGGTCAGCCAGGGGCGGGCTTTTCTGTCCCCGAAGATTTACCAAGCCATACTGATGGGCTGCGGGTTATTTATGGTGGTTTTAGGTATTAGTTTTATATATTCCGGATTATGGTCATAAAAAAGCCCGTCACTGACGGGCGCACATTCACACCTATTCTCTTATTGGGGCAGCTCTTTTCCTCTATATACAGTCAATCCATGCTGCTCCATCCAGAATTGGAAATCCAGATCATCCTCTGGTTTCCAAGGCCGGGAGATAGAGAAATGGACCTTCAGAAAGTTCAGTAGAGCCCTTATCATATGCCTCACCCTCCTTGCCAGGCTCCTCTGGAGCCTACCACCTCGGCTTGCATCATACCAGGCAATCAACTGAGACCAGATTTTTTCTCCACCTGGACCCAACGGACTGCTGAACCAACTTTTTCTTTTATCCATTAACTCTATTCTTCACCTTCATAATACTACCGCCAACAAAATTTGTCACTCGCAAAAAACTACGGCCTGTGGGTTTAATTCCACACGCCATCTTTTTTAACTATCTTATTGGGTTATTGCCTGCCAATACGCGGGCACTTATCGCACCTGAACCATTATTCAACTATATCGATCACATCTCCGGCTGCAATCCAGCCCGAAGACAAAACCCGGACAAAGATTCCTTCCAAAGGCATTACACAGGTACCGGTCTGTTTTTTTATTGCGCAGCCCTGGTTATGGCATTCCTTGCCAATCTGAGTTACCTCCAGCAAGACTTCCCCTATTTTAAGGCGAGTACCTACCGGGAGAGATGCCACTTCCAGGCCATCCACGGTTATATTTTCTGCAAAATCTCCGTAAAACACATCTGCTCCCATGGCTTTCATCTTTTCGAAACTGGACCAGGACAGAAGACTGATCTGGCGATGCCAGGTACCGCCATGGGCATCGCCTTTTATGCCCCAATCTTTATCCACATAGGCCTTGCCTACATCATGTTTCTTCTGCCCTTTTTTTTCTGAGATGTTAACCGCCAGCACTTTACCTTGGTTTGGCATAAGATATCCCCCTATCCTTTTATAAACCTAACTAATCCGGCGTTTTCTTCTCATATTCGTTCCTAATCCTGCCACGGTTCATCAGGCCGGCAATCACAGTAAGATCTCGTCCTACCCCATGCCTGAGCGTATCAGTTTCAATGGGCTCTAAGCAGGATTAGCGTTGAATATAGCCACATCTATTATAGCCCCTGCTCTTCCAATTAGTATACCTGCAAATATAAACCCCCGCATATCTTAAAGATAAACAATATAGCTGGGTACCAACAACTTCTGTTTGCTTGCATCATTGCATACAATTAACCATAAACCATAAACCTTGTTATTAATTGGAAACGTCAACCATTATTGACATCCATTTACTGCAAGAGGTATATTGTATACAGTGGGTGCTTCGCTTAAGGCGAAGTGCCCATAGCATTTTATTAAATAATTTTTCCATTAAATAGTAAGATACTGGAGGAGGAGAATGTATGCCTGGTATTTCCCTTTCCCCTGGAGTTCATAGTAGACTGGTACAGCAGCTTGCAGAACTGGAAGAACGTAAAGCTGCCCTGATAGACGATTTTTTCCCCATGCCTTCCCGGGAACGTGAAGAATTCGCTCGCTTGCTGGATGAATATCTTCAGCGAATTGAGGCTCTGGTGAAAACCGCTTCCCTCCAGGAAAACAGCAACGACAATTCGGTGCCCTTTGTAACTATTGATTGTGCGGTAGAAGTAAAAAACCTGGACAATGGCCAGGTCTACAACTGGCAGGTGGTTATACCTACTGACTCCAGGGTAGCTAAAGGCTGCGTTTCCTGCTTGTCTCCGGTAGGCAAATCATTGCTGCTGAGCCGCACAGGAGATACCATAACCGTCAATGCTCCTCGGGGAACAGCTCAATACCAGATCTTGTCTGCAGTTATGATTTAACTCCTTAACCAACCGTATTTAATTGCCGCATTTTTCATAATATTGAGACAATATGGTTGACCTCCGCCTGAAAATGGCTAATATTAATAGTATATACATTAATTACTAATTCTGGTTAAGGAGGTATAAAAATGTCTGATCCTAATGCGGTTACTCAGGCTCCCCCCGATGCCGAGGCTATGCAAGCCATTATGGCGAAAATAGCCAAAGTGCAAAAGATTCTTGGCTTCCTGGCCTGCTGTCAGCTATTGTTGGGATTGTTTTTCCTGATCCTTCCCTTCTTGCCGGCAGCATTGGGTGTATCCGGTCATGCATTTGGATTCATGCTTTTGGCTCCCTTCCTGCTGGGGCTGTCTTATGCTGCTTATTTAGCCAGAAAGGATCTCTCCTTTGCTAGAGTAGTATTTCGCAATACCGCCATATCCCAGATTGGTTTTCTGCTGATTGCACTGTATATATACTTCACCTTCCCTGCAGCCTTGGTATTGGTTCTAGCAGCTATTGCCCTTATCCTCGGTGGTCTGGCTTGCATGGTGATATATCAGGCTTCCAAACAATAGAACTAAAAAACCTGCTAACTAAAAAAGGCTCGAGTGGATTGCTCGAGCCTTCTTATACATAGCATTTAGTATTTTTTAAAGTTGCTTCCGGGTGCACCGCAGATGGGGCATTTTTCCGGTGCTTCGTTTTCACAAACATATCCGCATACGGGACATAAATAGAAACTCTCCGCAGCTACATCCTGGTTCTTCTCCACTGCTTCCGCAGCCTTTAAAAACAGCTTTTCATGGACTTTTTCAGCTTCATTGGCTAAATGGAATATAGCCCGGGCAGCTTTGGCTTCTTCCTCCTCCGCATCCTTTATAAAGGGCGGATACATGTTGGTATGTTCATAGTTTTCCCCATCAGCAGCCGCGCGCAGGTTTTCCAGGGTGGACTTTACATTACCGGATACTTGGTATTGTTTAACCGCATGAATGGTCTCTGCTTCTGCTACGGCTTCAAATAAACGGGCAACTTTTTCAAAGCCATCCTTTCGGGCTTTGTCGGCAAAGGCCAAATACTTGCGATTGGCCTGGGACTCTCCGGCAAATGCAGCTTTGAGGTTTTCATTAGTTTTCATCCTGCAGCCCTCCTTTTCTATTAAGGGTTGCTTTGTTCACAACCTTAGTATATTCGTTATTAGTTACTAAAGTAACGAAATTTAGAAAAACTTGCAAGCTTGGTTCCTTCTCAGCATCTGGGTTATTATGTTAGTAATATGCAAAATTGCTATGATTCATAAAATAAACTAAAAGTATTCCAGGGGGGGTTAAGGGGTTGAAACTTAACCAGGAGCATATAAAAAAATTGATCGCATTGGTTAACCAAAGCCCTTTTTTTCAGCTGCTTTCTATGACTATCCAAGACATGGGAGTGGGTTTTTCCAAGTTACACATCGAAATGGAGCACAAGCACCTGTCTCCTTACATGGCCATACAGGGAGGGGTTTATGCAGCTCTCATTGATGCAGCAGCTTACTGGGCTGTCTATGCCGAATTGCCGGAAGAGGCGGGTTTGATAACTATAGATGTGAATGTAAATAACCTGGCATCCATCAAAGAAGGCACGATTATAGCCCATGGGCAGCGAATTAAAGTAGGCCGTTCCATATGCCTGGCAGATGTGAGGGTGGAAGATAATAATGGCCGGATATTGTCCCAGGGCACCTCCAAACTTCTGGTTACCCAGGGACTCCAGCCTATTAATCAAATTGCCGAACTAGCCGGCACCAGCCTGCCGCCCAAGTTCCTGTAAACATCTTATTTGATTATCCTAATCACCCGTGTCTCATGATCATAATCCACCGTGGCTCCCAGAGTCTCGCTGACAAAGCGCAGGGGTACAAAGGTGCGCCCGGGAGGATGCAGCTCAGGAGCACTGTCTATGATCTGTCTCTCACCGTTTACTCGAACTTCCGCTGAACCTATGGTCAGCACTATCTCTTTGTCCCCGTCCCTTATACCAACCTGGCGGGTTTCGCCTATCCAGTCCACTTCCGCACCCAGGCCTTCGCTTACAAAGCGTACGGGCGCCAGGGTCCGGTTGGCCTTCGTATCTAAGAAGGGCGGGGCGTCCAGGATGTACGGTTGTCCGTCTACAGTAGCCTCTTGTTGACCTATGGTGAGGACGATCACCTTCCTGACAGGCTCTTCTTTCGCCGGTACCGACGCGCTGAAGACAGCGAACTTGGTCAGGTGGTTGACCTGGGTCACGGCGTACCACTTGCCGTCGGCGCCCTGCTCGATAATGGTGGGCAGGTCAACCCACTCGCCGGTGGTTTCGTCACGGTAGCGGATAACCGGCTGCTCGCCCTCAGCAATCTTATCAGGATCGTAGGCGATGCGAATGGTGATGGTTTTGTCGTCGAAGTCCCTGCTGCCGGTGGTGGTAATCTCGTAAATATCGCTGCCCAGTTTGACCTGCATTCCAGAGGGCACCAGGTCTTCCGCTTCTTTCCCTGTCAGCTTCTCTATCTCCAATGTGACGTCAGCGGGCAGGGTATCGGGGGGTATCTCTACGGAGACGTTTTCCAATTGTACAATGCCTCCGGTGTCAGCGGGGATAGACTTGCTGGCAGAATTCGAAGGAGTAGTACTGCTGCCTTCCCCTCCACTGCTGCCTCCACTGCTGCCTCCGCTGCTGTCACCGCCGCCACTGCCGCCGGAACTGGCACCGGAAACCGTCAGGGTCACTGTGTAGGTGTCGCTGGAGTCCACCGTCCCGTCATGGGCTTTGAATACCAGTGTGGTTGTACCGGTGACAGTCGGAGTGTAGGAATATACTCTATCCGCGGCAACATACGCTCCGTTTACCGATACCTTATAGGTCAGCGGGTCACCGTCCGCATCCTCGAAAATAGTTGACAGGTCCAGGGTGTAGGCGGTGTTCACCGTTGCGCTAGCCGTGACATTCGCGGGTACTCCGGCCCTGCGGTTGGGCGGTGTGTTCAGGGGCGGCGGTGCGGTTACGGTGATGACCTTCTCGCCATATACACCGGAGCCGTCGTTGGCTGTTGCCCTTACGGTCACCGTGCCTTCCCCAGTGCCGGTCAGCAATCCGGTGGAAGGGTCAATGGTGGCTGTACCTGTTCCGGGAAACACGCTCCAGGTCACGGTCTTATCCGTGGCGTTGGTAGGTTCAATTTCCGCTATCATTTGCAGGGTGCCGCCGTTGGCCACGGTGGTCGCATCGTCTGCTCCTTTTACGGTGATGGAGGTTACTAGGGTGGGCGGTGCCGGGGTAACGGAAACCGGCACAGCTATATTTACTGTATCCGTCCCGTCGCTGACTGCAACCACAACCGATGTGTCACCCGCCGCTACGCCGGTGAGGGTGACAGTGCCGCTATTAAGGCTTGCCGTCGCCTTTGCTGCCTCCGGGCCTGTCACAATGGTCGTGATGATCAGCGGGTCTTCTTCTATATCTACGGCGATATCAGAGGCGCTGAAAGTTGCCGTACTGCCCGCGGTCATGCTTTGGATTGGTACCGGGCTTTTCGCTGCAGGCGGGTTGTTTTTAACCTTTATGGTAGAACTCTTATAGTTGGTGTAGATTTTGTAACCAGCATCGGCCCCCGTTCCGCTGGTACCTTCAGAAGCATTTATTGGTACATCATCTAGTTTAAGGTACACAGGGGCGGTGATAACACCTTTAATAATGATAGTGCTTTTTTCTCTGGCCTCTGCTCCTGCGCCGCCCTCATAGTTCGTTGAGACTGCGCCTTCAATAATCAGCAAGCTTCCCTCACCATAGGTATAAGCAGAGCGGCCTGCTTTGGAGATGACATTGCCTCCGACCGTAACCGCAGCGCCATATTCTGCCCTTGCTCCGCTATTATAGGGACCGCTTGCAGTTGCCTCAGCGTTCCCGGCAACGGTGACGGCGCTTCCTAAGTCACTCGCTATAGCACCACCTATCGCGCCGGTCACATTGCCTCCCACTTCAATTCTTCCGCCATTTTCGGCATACGTACCGATGCCGGAGCCTGTTGCTGTGACATCACCGGTAACTTTGATAAAGCTTCCCGTTCCGCTTGCCATTGCGCCGCTGCTGTTCATATCCCCGCTGGTCAATGTGGCGCTGGTCACAGTAGCCTGTCCCCCGTCGTGAGCAAATACGGCGTATCTTCCACTTCCGCTAGCTGTTACGTTGAACGAGCCCCCCTTTGAGGTGTCAAGATTAACCACACCGCCGCTTCCTACTTCCAACCCGTGACCTCCATCGTTGGTCACGTTCAGGGTGTGCCCGTTCAGGTCAAAGGTGACGGTTTTGCCTGTAATCACGATGCCGCCGGTATACTCAATGTCCGCCAGCAGCTTGATGGTCTTTGTTTCACCCGCTGCCACTGCAGATAGTGCCTCGTCCAGCGTGGAGTATGGAGTTGTACCGATTTCACAAACAGGATCATTGTCCTCGATGGTCAGGACTGCCGTCGTTTGATCGCCCAGGGTTGCCCAAGCGTCGGGATTGCTGAGTATGAGGTTGACGGTGCGGGAGGTGCCTGAAATATCGTTGGTAGACACATAAAAAGTTTTTTGGGATTCTCCGTTGGCAAATTCCAGCACTCCGCTAACCGGAGTGTAGTCGGTTCCGGCTTGGGCCGTACCGTCGCTGGTGGAATACTGCACTCTGACCTTTCCGACGTCGCTGATCGTGCGGCTGACCGTTATCGCAGCCGTATCTCCGTCATTAACCGTATAAGCGGCAGAGCTGAACTGCAGAGAGCTGTTATAATAAATCTTGCCATCTTCGCCGTTTCCTCCCGAACAGTTTATTATCAATGACGGGTAATCCCCGCCCGAATCATTGAAAAATCCTAGATAAACATCTCCGCCAGCGCTATCTGACGAGGAGGTGTCTATTATTACGGTCGCATCCGGCCCTTCTGCGGTGACATTGCTGAGCAACACTAGTCCAGCAGGACCTCCCTTTGTCTTTAAGGTCAGTGTTTTGCCGGCCGCAATCGTTTTTTTATTAGCATCAGAAAGAACAATAGAGTAATCGCATTGCAATACAACATTTTTATGAATATATAAATCTTCATCAATCTTCAACTGGCTTCCCCATTTGCTAATGATAACGGGTTCATCCAAATCATCAATCTGTGATTGCCAAAACCCGGGCGGTTCATCAGCCCATACCGTTACTGGCTGCATCACCAATATGATTATTAATGTAAGCAATATGAGCGGCAACGCTTTTTTCACTATATTCATTCGTATTACCTCCCCCAAATACTATGGGTGCACTGCTGCAGTTTCCCGCATAGCAGGATTCAAAAAAAGGCTGATTACATGTTCAGATGATAAGCGCTTCTCTTATAACTATTTGCTTTTCTATGGTTTTCTCCGAGAGCTGTAACCTGCATCCAAAAATTATTTATTATTGTATAAAACCCACTACCACCAAAAATGCCACCAACCATGAAGTAATTGAAAAAATGGGAAAAAAGGCACAGGAGAGATAATTATTCTCCTGTGCCTTTCGTCCTGTTGTTGGCCACAGTTTCAGGCAGCTGTTATTATTTCTTTGTTCTCTTGCTTTCCGCCTCCGAAGGAATGCGATGTCCCTGGTAAGTCAAGCTGGTGCAGTGGCGCAACAGCTCTAAAGTTTTAGCCCGCTCACCGGATTCCCGGTAGCTTTCCAGCAGGGATTCCGCTGCCTGAAGAAATGTATCCTCGCAGCGGAGTCTGGTGCTTTCTGCCCACAGAGCCTCCAGGTCATCCAGATAACGCCCGGTATAATGGTCAACCACCCTTTGGGCGTTTTCAGGAGTGGGGTCCTTCATGAATATATCCGCAGCTTGCTGGAAGGCATCGTAGTCACAGGCGATTTCCTCCAGGTTCAGCCGGTACACGCCTCCTTCATATACAATGGGGTTTTGGGCCCCAAGGCTTTCAAAAGCCCGGCGGATTTCACCCCGGCGAGTGTGGAATGTGCCGGTAATGTCACCCTCACTGTCCCCCCATAGATCAGCATAGATTCGCTCCCGGCTGACACCTTCCCGGTGCTCCAGAAGATAAGCCAGAAGCTCCCTGGATTTCTGGGTACGGATTTTGACCCGGGAGTGCCGGTCATGAGCCGGAGCGATGTAAAAGGCTCCCAGGGTATTGATATACACTCGTTGGGCTGCATAACCGCCGTAATCAAGCATTTCACGGGTAAACTCCGGAGTTATGCCGCGGCTCAGGGCAAATTTCAGCACTTCACCGAAAAGGGATTTAATACGGAAATGATAACGATGACCGAATTGCATAGAAAGTTCCATAAATCGGCGAGCGTATTCTTCCGCTCTTTCTTCGTCCCCTTCACGAAGATATATGGCGGCAAGCTCACCATAGCATAGCATGGGAATATTCCAAGTGCCGTGCTTTTCACCGATTTCAATGGACTGCTTATAAAAGGTTTTGCTTTGTTCCATATCCTGCCCCAGCATGTGGAGGAAGTTGGCAACCCGCCCGTAGGCTATAGTCTGAAAGAAGGGGGTGGCGTCTCCGGCCATCTGCAGGATATCCTTGACACTGTGAAGCCCCATTGCGGGTTGAGCAAAAAGCTCTGCTCCCAGGTGCAGGATTTTAGCAAAGAGAATGTAATCCCGAGCGTTTCCATTTAAGGCAGCGTGTTCCTCCGCCAGCTCCAGGTACCGGTGGAAACTTGAAAAATCAGCGAAGCCTCCCTGGCTGGATTTGCGTACTTCCTCAGCCAGCAGGATATCGGCATACATCAGGTAATTAATGCATAGTTCTTCATGGAGTCCTAAACGGCGCAGGCGGGACAGTTCTGCTTCCATCAGCGGAACAGCTTTTTCCTCCTGCCCAGTCAACTGATAGGCTTTGGCGGCGTAGACGCCCACGCAGTGACGGGAAAGCCAGTCCTGTTCTTCCTCGGAAAGGGACAGGGATTTTTCATAATAGCGGAGGCACTTGAGGTAGTCGCCTTTAACAAAGTAAATGACAGTCAGGGAGCGCTCAAACCAAGCCCTGACCCTGGTATTGCCCCGGGAAACGCACTTTTCCAGCATGGTCTGGGTCAGCTCCAGGGCTTCCGCCAGACAAGTGGACAGGGTCAGGTTATGGATTTTCTCAATCATCACCATGTACCAGTCTTCCATGGGGGCATCTTCCGGCAGAGGCAGCAGGCTGTCGATCAGAGTGCTGCTTTCCTCTAAGGAGGCCTTATTGCGCAGAATCCTGGCTTTATGGGCCAGCACCTGCAGCATAATCCGGCGATCTTCCCCCAGCATAGGAAGGGCCTCCCGCAAACATTGGTCGGCCCATGGAAGTGTCCCTGACTGGACAGGTACAACCCCCTGGCTAAAAGAACCCGGGGAGACAATTCTATGTTCTGGGCTTTCATACAGTCAAAATACCCTCTGATGTTCCCGTAGTTCCCCTGTCCAAAGGGTCTGCCCAAGTCAGCATCGATACATTCGTGTACAAAAGCGGCATCATCCAGAAGCAGGGCATATGTGGCAGCCTGATGGTATTCCTTGCGAGCATAGCTGTCCAGCATGGCCCGGCGCAATACTTCTCGCCCCAGGGTATTGCCGTTTTGCCGTAAAAAGGCGCTAAACAGGGTATGGTAGCGATAAGTGGAAGGAGAAGTCTGGGTGGTGAATATATTCCTGCGCACCAGCTCATCCAGGATCTCCTGGGAGTTTTGGATATGCAGAAGCCTATCGCATTCCGCAGGGTTAGGTTCGGGCAGCCAAGCGGTGGCCAGCAGGAAATTCTGCATATTTTCAGGAAGCTGCTTAAAAATTTCTTCCAGCAAGTAACGGTGCAGCTTCCGGTCATCATGGGGCAGGCGGAGCTTTCCGCTCCAGGCAGCCATCCGGTAGGATTGCAGGGCCAGCGCCCAGCCCTCGGTGGCCACGTAAGCATCTTCATCGAAAAAGCCCCAGAGTTCTTCTGTTTCCTCCCGGCTAAAGAGCAAATCATCCTGGGTCAGCTCGGCGACCCGCCCGTCCAGCTTGAGCCGGAAAAGCCCGCTCCAGAGCTCGTCACGTCCGGCTAAGATAAGGGTGAGGTTGGGAGGACAGCTTTTGGCCAGCTTGATTAAAAAGTCCATCACTGCACTGCCCGCGATCACGTGGACATCGTCCAGAATGAGGATAAGCTTCCGGCGTCCTAAGGCATGCAGCAATGCCGCCAGCGCCCTGTGTACAAAGGTCTCCTCGGCTAAGAAGGGAAGCAGGTCGGTGGCATGAAATCCAAAGCGAGGCAGTATCTTACGAAAAGCCTCCTCCAAATGATGCAAAAAATATGTAATGTCGCCATCCCTTTCGTCCAAGGAAAGCCAGACCGCATCACCCTGTTGGCTGGCATACTGTATCAGGAGGGTGGTTTTGCCATAGCCCGCGTCCGCATGGATGTAGGTAAGACTGCTTCCCGGCGGGGCAATTTTTTCTATCAACCGGGGCCGGGGAACGATTGCCGCAAGCTCTGTGGAAAGGAAGAATGTGTTCTGCTCCCCATCCTGCTGAATTGCGGGGGCAACGCCTGGGGCTTCAGACGCGGGAGACTCCGGCTTGCTTTTTATGTACCGTCCTGACTTGATTCTCGCGTCCTTCGGCTTTCCGGCGGTTTCAGGAATCAGCCATATCCTCCCATGGCGCTCTGCACCTGTGATTTTCCCTTGCTTGCAGAGAAACTGCACCCGGCGTTCCGATATTCCCCATTTTTCCGCAGCTTCCTTTGGTATCAGGTATTTCAAACAGGCCACAATCCTTTTTCTTCCATATATTTTAATCATATACGCTTAAACGAATATTATCTACAAAAATTGATACCTTTAGCGAAAATATCCTGTCCTTACCCAAAACGAGCAAAAAAAATGGGGGCAAAGCCCCCTCAGACTGTCAAAGAAGTCTATTAGTGGTTCGACGTTCGAGATTGCCACGCCCCTCCGGGGCTCGCAATGACTCATAAGATGGCCTTTTGGTATGTCATCGCGAGGAGCGTAGCGACGTGGCGATCTCTTTTAGCAACTTTTTTGACACTCTCTGGGGGCAAAGCCCCCTACTTAAAATTAAATCATCTGAACTACCGGTTAATTCTTCCCCTGCCACCCTTCGGCATTAGGGAAAAACATCGGTTCACCATATAGGTCTTTTTTGAAGTCACGAATAATAATCTGTCCCTCATCAGAGGTCATAAAATCAATGAAATCCTGAGCTAATTTAGCATTTACCTGCGGGAACTTATCCGGGTTTACTGGAATTACAGAGATAAAGTTGAGCATGTCTTCTTCGCCTTCGACCAAAGGAACAATGGAGATTTCATTTTTCAGTGCCAAGTAGGTGGCCCTGTCAATTAAGGTATAAGCCTGTTGTTCATTGGTATACTTCAAAGTAGCACTATTTCCTTTTGAGCCTCCTTCCCAGGCCACATACCAATCTCCTTTAGGCTCTAAACCAGCAGCTTCCCATAATTCCATTTCTTTTACATGAGTACCGGATTGGTCAGCTCTGCTGATGAACTTGGCTCCCTTGTCCATAATGGCCTTTAAGGCTTCAGCATAAGTCATTCCTTTAATTCCTGCCGGATCACTAGCCGGCCCCATTAAAACAAAATCATTATACATGACAGGTATCCTTTTGGTCCCATAACCTTCAGCAACAAAGGCTTCCTCCAGTGCTTTGGCATGTACCATTACCAGATCATAATCTCCGCTTTTGGCCATTTCCAGTGCTTTGCCGGTGCCAGCACCCAGGAATTCCACATTAATTCCTGTTCTCTTTTCAAATTCCTCGGCCAGGGTGCCAACGATTCCTGCATCAATAGGCCCTATGGTACTTGCCATTTTAATCTTTACATTGCGGTCCAGAATAGTAACTGATTTAGTATCTGCATTCCAAGTTGCTTTGCTGCCTAATGCTTTCTGCATAAAATCCAGGGGAACCATGGTTCGTCCGTTCATAATAACAGCATCCGCTGATAATGCAAACTCCTTTCCATTAAGAGTTCCGCGGTTACTGTTTATGGTAATTTCCACTTTTTTGTTCATAAAGGTGACCAGAGCTTTTTGGGCACCTGCATCCCACTCTACCTGGGCTCCCAATGCTTCACAAATGGCCCTCAGAGGAATTAAAACTTGATCTTTGTTATTATCAAATATTGCTGCCTGATCGGAAAAACTAACAGACTTGCCATCTACAGATACTTCCACTGTTTCCATAGCATAAGCACTCCCTGTGAATAAAACCAAGAAACATAACATTACTGCCAACAAGACCCTCTTCATCCCATTCCCTCCTTATATTTTTTCGCTGCAAAACTCTCGACCCTCACCCTCCTTTATAATTTTTCCCGACAAAAAACGGCTTCCCTCTGGAAAGCCGTTATTAACCAACATATCTCGCATAAACCAATGCGATATTTCTACTTTCCAAAAAGGGAGGCATAACCATTTCTAGTTATACCCTATCGGATTGCTTCCATGGTCCTTTGACTTTAGGAAAACAATCTCGTAGAAATAACTTAAATTTAATATTATATTGATTAACCATAATATTATCACACTGCAACAGGTAAAAAAATACCTGCAAGCAAGAGATCCGACAAATTGCGTGAAGGTATCAAGTCTGCCAGGTTCAACCAAACTGTTGGGCCAGCTCTTTTAGCTGGGCAGCGGACTGTTCGATATTGACTATCGCTTTGGCGACACTTTCCACAGCCTCCTGCTGCTGGTTTACCAGCGCGGTGATTTGCTGGGTCGCTGCTGCGGACTCCTCGGTAGAAGCTGAGATTTGTTCCACCTCTCCAACCACATCTTCGGTGGAGGCCAGAATCTGCTGCAAAATAGCTGATATCTCTTGAATGGCATCATTAATACGGGAAGCGCCCTGCTCTACTTCGGCAAACATCGCCTGGGTCTTCTGCACCGCTTCATATTGCTGTTCGGATATCTTGTTGGAAAGTTCGATTTGCTTTACGGTGTCATGCATACCATCTTGAATCTCGCCAATCAGGCGGGATATGTTCTGAGCCGCTTCTGCTGAACCCTCAGCCAGTTTCCTGACTTCCTCCGCTACTACCGCAAACCCCCGCCCTGCGTCTCCTGCACGAGCTGCTTCTATGGCGGCATTCAGTGCCAGCAAATTGGTCTGGTCAGCGATTCCCGTTATTAATTCCACAATTTTTACTATCTCAGCTGACTTGTCATTTAGTTCGTGTACCGCTTCGCTTACCCTTTGCTGAGCAGTTCTACTATCCTGCATAAATGCAGTCTGCTGCTTCATGGCTTCCATGCCGTCTTCTACAATTTTATTGAACTGACTGGATTGATTGCTTACCTGCAGAACATGTTTGCCGGCACTCTCAAGAGCTACCGACATCTCTTTCACCACTTCCACAGTCTTGCCCGCATGCAGGGCTTCCTCTGTGGCTCCTTTGGCCATATCTTCTATACTGGCGCTGACTTGAACTGCAGCCTGGCCGGTTTCTTCAGCCAAATGGCGCACATTCAGGGCAGCTTCACTTAGGGCATTAACCTCTTTGGATATTACCTGGGCTACTGCTTTTAAGTTTTCGTTTAAGGCGTTACTTTTTTCTTCGCTTTCTATGGATTTGTACAACAATCGCTTAAATATGCCGATTATTATTGCACCCGCCACGGCAACCCAGATAAAGCACAGATATCTGACTCCTAAGGTTGCCCCCAATGATCCGGCGGGTATAATCTCGGGATGCGCAATGATCAAGTAAGTATGTAAAACTATGACTGTTGCGGAAGCAAAGACGGTCAGCATTACGTCCACATATGCGAGGCTTAGAACTATGGCTAAATAAAAGGTGGCAAACAACTCCGGAGAACCGGTCAAAGTTGAACAGAACTGGTACATTATCAGGCTCGCTAAAACAATGATGACGTATTTGGAAAACTCCTTATCTCCGAAATACTTGGCCAACAAGTAAATAAGAGCAAGCAGTACAAACGATACCAAGGCCACCCGAACAATTTTGGGAATATCCAATGATTCTGAGCCAGTTCCACTGAAAAATATGCCCAAAGTAGCCAAGAGAGCTAATATGGTAATGATACTTATGGCTTTAAGCATCAGCCAATGACCCTTTTGGGTATTCTCTATCAATATTACACTTTTTCCCATATTCCCCCATCCCTCTCCGTATTCTCGACCGTATTAATTTCGATTGGTCATAATGTAATTCCTTCTAAAATATGACAATTTATACTCGAACCAAAACTTCAGCATTTTATTTCCATGGAGCAGATTCAGCGGACCTGCATAAAAAACGGGGGCAAAGCCCCCGAAAGTGAGATTATGTTGCTAGTGTTGTCCAATTATCACTTCCTTGTCAGTTTACTATCGTTATTAATAAGCTTCTTTCCCATCCCTGATCAAATTTAATCGTCAATGTAAATTCAGTTCCCTCCCATCAGGATAACCGCTAAATATTCCTTGATCTATAAGATCCTCTATAGACTCTTCCGCCCAATGGCCCCGAATATCAGACATAGAGGCAAACGCATCAGGTGAATGAACAATCAACAAAACACACCAAAAACATATCGCCATTACCACTATACTTGCTAGCTTTTTGCTCGTCAGAACCATACTTTCACTCCTCTGCCCCCCCCAAAATTTACCCAAAGATTAATACAAATGAACAATTTTTATCGATAAAATTGCACACAATTACCTGCATTATAACACCTATTAAGCATTAATTATCCATTTGGGAAATAGAAAGAGGACTTGCCTCGAACGAAGGCAAATAACTGGGTATCATCATCATTTTATCTATTACGGTCAAAAAGGAAAGAAAACCAATCAATTTATAAACGCGGTGAAGGATTTACTAATAGCTCTAGGATTATCGAAAACTGACTAGATGAATGTAACTTTAAACTGCACATACAAAAAGCCTTTGCTGCTTAGGCAAAGGCTCAGACTGTCAAAGAAGTCTTTTAGCGGTTAGACGTTCGAGATTGCCACGCCCCTCCGGGGCTCGCAATGACACATAAGATGGCCTTTTGGTGTGTCATCGCGAGGAGCGTAGCGACGTGGCGATCTCTTTTAGCTAATTTTTTGACACTCTCAGCCTTTGCTGCTTAGGCAAAGGCTAATTGTTTCTTTTATGTTGTCGGAGGCGGGACTTGAATCTTCACGCCTAAGAATATACGCCCTCAACCACACATGCTGCCAGTTCTTAAGACAGAACGTATAGAAAGAGCTTGGGCCATTTGTTTTCCCACTTCCCAGTTGACTATCTCCTGGGCAGCGCTATATGCTTCTGTTTAAGGCTTAGTATAAGCAAAGCAACAAGATCGTCCAGCACTTTCAATGGGGGTTAATGCGTTGGTAAGAAAAATATTGCTATTAGGAAACGAGCAATTATATGAAGTATCTGCTGAAGTTGATAAGAAGGAAATTGGCCAGATCAGGAACATTATTACTGACTTGCACGATACATTAATGGATTATCGCAGCCGGTATGGTGCTGGAAGGGCTATTGCTGCTCCGCAGATTGGAATCCAAAAAAGAATCATCTATATGTATTTGGATCATCCCGTTGTATTTATAAATCCGGTTTTGAAGTTCCCAGATAATGAGATGATAGAGATTTTAGATGATTGCATGTCCTTCCCAGGTTTGTATGTCCGTGTGCTGAGGCACAAAAGATGTACGATCGAATTCAGGGATTTGGATTGGAAGCAATGTTCCTGGGATTTAGAGGGGGATTTAGCTGAATTATTGCAGCATGAATGCGATCATTTGGACGGGATATTGGCTACCATGCGGGCAATTGATTCTAAATCCTTCGTATTTAAGGAGATAGGAAGAGCTAAGGATTAGCTGGCTGGGGACATAAGATACAAAAAAGGTTTTAAACCTTAAACGGCTTAAAACCTTCGGTAATTGGCTATTATGGTGTCGGAGGCGGGACTTGAACCCGCACCCTATTCGGATACGCCCCTCAAACGTACGTGTCTGCCCGTTCCACCACTCCGACACATTATAAATATTTAGTTGGCCAGATGAGTTCCTCATCTGACAACGTGTATTATACAATAGCCTGTATTTAGTGTCAATGCAGGGTTCCGGCCTCCTATCTCTTTTAAACTGACACCGCTTCATAACCCTATATATTTATATTATACTGTTTCAACTTTCGATAAATAGTGGTACGGGATACATTCATTTCTTGGGCTACCCGGCTGAGGTTTCCGCCGTATTGATCAATTAAACGCAGTATTTCCTGTTTTTCCATTTGTCGCATCATCTGCTTGTTGTTTTGGCGATGCCACCTGACACTGGCCCCAGCCTCCTCGAAGTTTGGAGGCAGTTCATTCTGTGCTGAAGAGTTTTGGACTATTTCCACTGGCAAATGGTCAACGGTTATTATGTCACCATTAAGTATGTTTAACATTCTTTCCACCACGTTCTGCAGTTCCCTGACGTTTCCAGGCCAATTATATTTGACCAGGTACTCCATGACCTCAGGTTTGACCTGGGGAACCGACATCCCCATCTTTCTGCACATTTCTCTTAAAAAATAGTTGAACTGCAGAGGTATATCCTCCGGGCGTTCTCGCAAGGCAGGCAGTTTGATGGTGATTACATTCAATCGATAATAGAGGTCTTGGCGGAAGTTGCCTTTTTCCACTTCGGCTTTAAGATCTTTATTAGTAGCGCAAATGATACGGACATCAACAGGAATGATTTTATCATCACCGATGCGGGTAATCTTTTTTTCCTGAACAGCTCGCAGCAGTGACACCTGTTTGCCCAGAGGCATTTCTCCTATTTCATCTAAAAACAGGGTACCGCCGGAAGCCATTTCAAACTTACCGCTTCTTCCTCCCCGGCGGGCGCCGGTAAAAGCACCTTCCGCGTAGCCAAACAGTTCGCTGCCCAAGAGCTCCCGGGGAATGGCCCCGCAATTGACAGCTATAAAGGGCCCATTCTTGCGAGAGCTGGCGTTATGAATAGCCTGGGCAAACAGCTCTTTGCCAGTGCCGCTCTCGCCCTGCAGCAGAATGTTGCTCATTTTATTGGCGGCCAGTTTAGCGGTTCGTATAGCTTCCAGCATTTGTTGACTGCGGCCGATCACATCGTTAAAGGTTAAGCTGGCATGGGCACCGCTAAAATGGTTGACCAGATTGCGAATCCTTTTAACCGGATTAAAGATTATCACCAGCCCGTTTACCTGCCCATTCTCATCATGAATGGACTTTACAGAAGCAACACAGTGAGTTATACCCGCTGCCCCGTGGATAGGCGTTTCCACGTCCAAAACATCCTGCCCCTTATTCAAGGAACCAATTATTTTAGCCAGTTCCGGAAAAAACTGTTCAAAGGGCTTGCCTTCTACCTCAGCTTTGGCAAGGCTAAATATTCCTTCCGCCACCTGATTGATATTGGTTATCTTCCCGGCCTTATTAAGCAGAACCGCTCCCTCTGACATGCCCATAAAAATGTTGTGCATCCGCTCATTTATGACCTTCAGCTGGGTATTCTGATGCTGGACCCGCATCTTATACATGATGGCATCTGCCCCTGAGACTACCATCCCCAGAGTATGCTGATGGGCTTCCTGGTAAGGTCCGGACATGTTAAGAATCCCGATTAGCTGCTCTTTTTGATTAAATATAGGGGCTGCTGAGCAGGTCCAGGTATGATGAAGCAGGCAATAATGCTCACAGCTGTTTACCTGCAGGGGAATCCTTTCTTTCAGAACAGTGCCAATAGCATTCGTGCCAACCTGTTCTTCCGTCCAGACTGCTCCTTTGAAAAAATTGATCTCCCGGGCTTTTTGGATGGTCTCCTCATCCCCCAGCATCTCCAGAATAATACCCCGTTCATCGGTGAGCATTACTAAAAAACCAGATCCGGTCACATAGTTGTAAAGCTTCTGCATTAAGGGCAGACCAATGTCGATAAGCTGGTAGCGCCGCTGGTGGGCTTTGGCGAATTCATCTTGGTCCAATACTTGATGGCAAACTCCATCATAGGGATCCACTTCATAAGCGTAGCATCGTTTCCAGGAAGCTGCTATCAAGGGGTTAATGTTATCATTCGTTATCTCCCCGCTTTTTATAAAGTGCTCCCATACCTGATGAGTTTCTCCAGTCCGCATACAATCCCACATGCACCCATCATCCCCATTTCCCTTCAACCGCACCATTATATTCCAGCTTCTAAAATCCTTTCCGCGTCTTGGTGTTAGGTTCCTGCTTCAGGCAATGAATTTCCATTATTTATCGACTATAATGGCGCACATTCTGAGCCAGAGTTAATTTACGGCAGTGGTCGCAGAGTTCATCAACCTCATATCCGCTGGATTCCCGCATATATTCGATTTGTTCCCGGGTAGCGAAGTTCTTGCCGCAGCGCCGGCAGGCCACCAGTTCAAATTTTTTGTTCCATATGGTACGGGTGGCAGCGTCTTCTTCCACTTTTATGGCCTGAGTTGGACAAATCTGAGCGCAGGCAGCACATCCCATGCATTCGTCTGCTGCTTCATCATAGGGAGTGGCTATGCGTTTTTCGATACCCCGGAACATGCTCCAGATCGCAGTTTTACCCATTTTCTCACAGGCATGATTACACAGCCCGCATAGAATGCAATCAGCGGGTTCCGTTTGTACAGGCGGCAGGGATGGGGCGCCATACTGTTCCACCAATTCTTTCATCCAGGGATTCTGGCTGGCCCGCCTGGCCAGCAGCATCACTATATTGCGCCGCAGCCGATGGACCCTTTCCGACTCGGTGGTTACCTCTACAGAAGAGTGGATCGGATAAGTACAGGAAGCCACTAAACGGTTGTTGACCCTGCCAGGTTCTTTTAGTTCCACCAGGCACATCCGGCAGGCACCCTGACCGCCAAAAGCGGGGTGATAGCATAAATGCGGGATGGGAATATCGTGCCTGAGGCACAATTCTAGAATGGTTTCTCCCTCCCGGGCTTCCAGTTCCTGCCCATTTATCTTGACCTTCATGATATATTCCTCCTAGCGAATCTTAACCGCATTAAATGCACAATTCCGGAAACACTCTCCACAGCGTATGCACAGTGACTCATCTATAACATGGGTTTCTTTCTTCTCACCCTGGATAGCATCAACTGAGCACTGTTTTTTACAGAGTCCGCAGCCGGTACATGCGTCTGCATCTATATAGAAGGTGGTCAAGTTACGGCATACACCGGCAGGACATTTATGCTGTTCTATATGGGCCAGATACTCATCGCGGAAGTAACGCAAAGTGGATAACACCGGATTGGGCGCTGTTCGTCCCAGAGCACAGAGGGAGGCTTCCTGCATTGTGGTGCTGATCTCCTCCAACATCTCCACATCTTCCGGTCGCCCCTCTCCATTACATATACGGGTCAATATTTCCAGCAGGGCTCTTATGCCTTCCCGGCAGGGAGTACATTTGCCGCAGGATTCACCGGCCAGGAAGTTAACATAGTAGCGAGCTACCTCCACCATGCAGGTATGATCATCCATCACGATCAATCCACCTGAGCCCATCATAGAACCGGCTTGGGTCAGGCTGTCGAAATCGATAGGAAGATCCAGCAGTTCTTCGGGAATGCACCCGCCGGAAGGTCCGCCGGTCTGAACTGCCTTGAATTTTCTCTTTTTCAGGACTCCGCCGCCGATTTCAAAGATGATTTCCCGCAGAGTAGTCCCCATGGGCACTTCCACCAAACCGGTATTCACCACCTTGCCCACCAAGGAGAATACCTTGGTGCCTTTGCTGCCGGAAGTGCCAATGGAGGCGAAAGAATCAGCTCCATGCAGAATGATGACCGGGACGTTGGCCCAGGTCTCCACATTGTTGATCACCGTGGGTTGTCCCCAGAGGCCTTTTTCACTAGGGAAAATGTATTTATCTTTAGGCTCGCCGGTCCGCCCCTCTATAGAAGCGATCAGCGCAGTTTCCTCGCCGCAGACGAAAGCTCCTCCGCCTCTCACTATTTCAATATCAAAGGAAAAACCGCTGTTAAGGATGTTGGGTCCCAGATATCCATGACTGCGGGCATCTTCAATGGCTTTGCCCAGGTACTGCACCGCTAAATCATATTCATCCCGGACATAGATGAATCCCTGGGAAGCACCTACCGCATATGCTCCAAGTATCATACCCTCAATTACGGTGTGAGGATCACCTTCCATAATGCTTCTGTCCATAAAAGCACCAGGATCCCCTTCGTCCCCGTTGCAGATAATGTATTTGGGCTGCCCGGGGGCATCCTTACAGGACTGCCATTTGACGCCGGTAGGAAATCCTCCGCCGCCGCGTCCCCTCAGTCCTGAAGCCTTTACCGCGTCAATGACCTCCTGACCTGACATGTTATGCAGCGCCAAAGCCAGAGCCTGGTAGCCTCCTCTTTCGATATAGTCTTCGATTCGTCCGGGGTCGATCTCACCAATATTGCGCAGTGCCACCTTGTGCTGTTTGCGGTAAAAATCGGTTTGATGATGTGAACTCAGGTGTTCTTTAGTAACCGGATCCCGGTACAGTAGCCTTTTTACCAGCGAACCCTCCAAAAGGGTCTTATTGATAATCTCGTCAACATCTTTAGGGGTCACACTGCAGTAAGTAATATCCCGGGGCATTATCCTGACCAGGGGGCCTTTCTCGCACCAGCCGTTACATCCTGTAGACTTCAAAATAGGCTGCACTTTCCATTCCGTGTGATCCTTGACTTTTTCAACGAAAGCTTCATATACCTTGCGCCCGCCATTGGCAGTGCATCCGGTACCGCAGCATACTAAAACGGTCTGCTGGTCATAGTTGTTTTCCTTAATCTTAGCTGACATGGCACTGCCCCCCACATTCTCTGATGATCTCTTCCAAATCACCTGGTTTTACTTTCCCATACACTTTGCCGTTAACAACCACCACCGGGGCTAACGCGCAAGCTCCCAGACAATTCACGGTCTCGAGGGAAAACTGACCATCCTCAGTGGTCTGACCTGCCTTTATTCCCAGATGCTGATACAGCTGATCCAGGAGAGTTTCGGAGCCTTTAATGTGACAGGCAGTCCCGTCACATACTCTGAAAACAAAACGGCCTTTAGGAGTCAGACTAAAGGCCTTATAGAAAGAAGCCATGGCATAAATTTTGCTTACCGGCACTCCTACATGGCTTGAAATCATGGTAAGAGCCAGGCGGGGCAGATAATTATACTGTTTTTGCAGGTCCTGCATAATGGCTAATATATACTGGGGACGACCAGGATAAGATTTTATCAGGCTTTCATAACGACTGGCTTCAGCGTATTCCTGCGGATTGATCTGCATAAAATCAACGCCTCCTCAAGAAAAGAAGTCTTTCCGGGGAGCCTATGGGCACCGGAAAGACTTCTTCCAACTGCATTGGCTCCTCTGAATACCCAGGTGCGTATAGTAGGGATAGGGTAGAGATTAAGCCAGACCTAACTGCTGCAGTCTTTCCTGGGTAGGAACGCCTTCTTCGTTCCATCCCCGCAGCCGGTAATACTCAGGCAGCATTTTATCCAGTTCCACTACCCGTCCTTTATGGGGACCGCCCGGCATCGGATCTTTCAGCAGGCGCGGCGGCAGAGTATCGTCCTTTTTGGAAAAGCCGGCCTTAAGATTGAAAAGGCGCTCCAGATTCCAGATTCGCTCTCCCGCCAGGAGGTATTCATCATCACTGATATTCAAGCCGGTAGCGGTACGAAGCTGGGCAGCTATTTCCGGAAGTCCGATGGCAAAGGTGGTAAAGAGGCAAATTCCGGCGGAGTCACACAAGGCAGTAAGATCCTGGAAAGTCTTCAGAAGAGCAGGCTTGCCTTCGGTAGCGTCCGGATCCACTCTTTCCGGCAGTCCCAATACTTCTGGGGATGTCATATATCCACGCACATGGCAACCGCCCCGGTTAGAGGTAGCATAATTCAATCCAATACCTTGCAGTCCGCGAGGATCATAGGCAGGCAACTCCTGCTTTTTAACGGTCATAGAGAACTCAGGATGGCCGTATTTTTCAGCTAAGCGGTAGGAACCTTCCGCTAGTTCGTCGCCAAAACCTTCCCGATAGGCAGTCTTCCGGACCAGATCCACCAGCATAGCGCCGTCTCCCCAGCGTAAATCGGCTACGGTGCGGGGGATAATGCCCCTTTGTACCAATTCGGTGGCACAGGATATAGTGCCTCCCATGGTGATGGGGTCCAGGCCCAATTCATTGCAGAGGAAGTTGGCCTTGCAAATGGCTTCAAAATCATCGATAGCCAAGTTGGACCCAAAGGTCCAGGTGGCTTCGTATTCCGGCCCTTCACCAGAGCTCTTGAATCGTCCCTGGGGGATATTGGTCACCCGGCCGCAGGCTATGGTACAGCCAAAACAGCCCTTGTTTCTTACCAGGTATTTTTCAGCATGGTATTCACCGGATATTTTTTCTGCGTTGGGGAACACTGCTGCTTCGCTGAAATTCTTGACCGGCAGTCCGCCATGTTCATTTAATATATTTACCAGTATATTGGTTCCGTAGGCACCCAATCCCTCACCGGTTACCTCATGTTCCCGCAGTTTTTTCCGGGCATCCTGGCAGGCTTGCATAAAAGCAGCCGGATTGTCCACTTTTATGCTTCCCGTACCTCGTACCACAATCGCTTTCAAGTTTTTGGAACCCATCACGGCTCCTACGCCGGACCGCCCCGCGGCGCGATGATACTCATTCATTATACAGGCGAATTTCACCAGATTCTCCCCGGCTGGACCGATGCAGGCCACCTTGGCTTCCTCATCAGTTGCTTCTTTCAGCATATCGGTGGTCTCAAATACGTTTTTGCCCCATAGCTCCTCAGCACAGCGCAATTCGGCCTGATCATTGTAGATATAAAGGTAAACTGGCCTGTCTGCACGGCCTTCAATTATGATGCCGTCCCAACCAGCGTATTTCAATTCCGCTCCCCAATATCCCCCGGAATTGGAGGCGGCGATGGTTCCGTTCAAGGGACCTTTGGTCACCACATTGAAACGCCCGGCAGAACTGGCAAAGGTCCCGGTTAATGGACCTGTCATGAATATCAGTTTGTTTTTGGGGCTCAGAGGATCGACTTGGGGATCAACTTCTTCGAAGAAATACTTGGTTCCCAGACCGCGAGCTCCAATAAACTGGTGAGCCCACTCCTCGTTCAAGGCTTCAGGTTTAATGCTGCCATCGCTGAGATTCACCCGTAGAATTTTTCCTTGCCAGCCAAACATCATTATCTCCCCTCCTCCATGAGACCCAAAAATTTTGCAGCTGTAGCCCGCCGTTTGCTTTGGTTGACCGTGTTGGCTTCACGGTAAGTGAGAGCACCTGAGGCACAGTTTTCAACACATTGGGGATCTCCGCCGCACAGGTCACATTTAAGTATCCGATCATTTTCAGCATCATAGAAAGTTGCTCCGAACGGGCAAGCAATTGTACACATTTTGCAGCGCAAACATATGGAGTGATTTACTATCATGGCGCCGTTTTGATCCTTGCTGATAGCCCCCACTGGACAGACTTCCATACAGGCTGCGATGCTGCACTGCTGGCAAACAGCCGGAAAAGAAAAGCCGTTCTTTTCAAAAGCCACTATCGATACACAAGAATGCAGAGGATTAAACTCTCCCGTATGGGTAAAAGAACAGATCAATTCACAAGTGCGACAGCCAGTACACCTTTCGGGTTCAACAAAAAGAACTTTGCTCATACGTTCCTGATTTCACCCTGCTCGGGCAAACCAGTTTTCACCCTCCTTTGCAAGAATTTGAGGAATCCAGCTGTTATTTCAGCAAGGCATGACACAAGGACCGACTACTAGACATATCCGAATTTCCTCTGAATTTATCCCTAGCAAGAAATATGCCACCCAACCTGTTAGTGCAGAAACGCGAAAGGTGCCCGTCTTTATCCGGACACCTTGGGTGTTAATATTCTTATATAGTATGTAACACCAGTGTTAATGTAGTTACACTATGTTTACATTTGGTTTACATCAAGGTTACACTTGGGAAGCATATCCAAACTCATATTCAGCAAATCCACCAAACAGAGATTACTGCGTAAATCTGATTCCATATCCAGCAACAGCTTCACTGTCTCGGCAGCTTCCAGACAGGCCAGTACCGCAGCTGTAAAAGGCAGGGTCCCCTGCTCTTTTTCAATACCTTGCTGCTGCTCTGCGTTCTGGTATATTTCCTGCAAAATCTGATCTCCGGGCATTACTACTGTCAGCTGTCCGTACCATCCTCCCACTGCTGCATGCACTAAAGGGATATTGAACTTTTCACAGGTACTCGCCAAAGCCAAACGGGAAGGGATATTGTCCAGAGCATCCACCATCACCTGCTGCCGGCCAATCACGCTGGCATCGCTTTCCTCCCACTTAGCGGGGATTGCGGTCAGACATACAGCGGGGTTGATCTTCTGAATGAAATTCCGGCAGACTTCCACCTTGGACTTGCCAAGATTATCATAACAGGAAAACAGCTGCCGGTTTAGATTGTTCTCGCTGAAAATATCAGGATCCCAAACGGTTATGTGACCAACTCCCAGCCGAGCCAGATAATTCACTACATTCATTCCCAATCCTCCGCAGCCGCATACCCCGACCCGGCTGTCCAGGAGTTTGATTTGATCTGACAGGCTTATGGCAGTATAGTTGCGCTGATAATGGAGAGGGATTACGTTCCGGGCTAAATGCTCCTTTTCTATTTCCAGGGGGTTCTGTTTCCGCTTTTCAGCCAAAGCTAAGGTGTCTTTTAACTCAAGCCATGCAGTCAATCAACCGCCCCCCACCATTGGAAATATGGATAGAGTGTCGCCCTGGTGTAAAACAGCATCTTCTGTTGCGGCCAGGCCATTCAGGTAGATAATACCCAGCTGCCGGCGTGGTATATTCAGATGATCCAGGACCCACCCCACCGTACAATTATCGGGAAGCTCCATGTCCTGTTCGCGAAAACGCCCCCGGCGAAAGGTCGCAAACAGCTTGACTTTAACTACCATGCTATCACCTGCTCCAAGTCACTAACATCTAATAACCGCAATAATCTTCTATCTACAATTTTTTCAGTAAATGCTATTAAGTCAATAGAAAAATCAAACTTTTCCCATCGGCAAGCAAACAAGCCCATGCCGGTTACCGCACGGGCTTCAGACTGTCGAAAAAGGCCATGTAAAGAGATCGCCACGTCGCTTCGCTCCTCGCGATGACAGGCTTAAGTTTTCGTTTATCGTGGCCTGTTCTACTGGTGACAATTGCGAGGCACGAAGTGCCGTGGCAATCTCGAACGCCAAACTATTAATCAGCTTTTTTGACACGCCGCAGCCCATGCCGATTACATGCTTTTTGCCGTGGGAAGCTATACCTGTTCTTGACCCGGGCTGTCATCTTCCCCACCGGCTAAAGGCTTTAACAGTTCTACTGCAAACCAATCTACCATGCCCATACCGTCCATTTCCAGTTTACGGACATTGGTACTTACTAAGGCAGCAGCCTTCTTTTGAAACAGCCACAGCATGGGGGCATCGTCGACTATAATTTCTTCAGCCCTCTGCAGCAGCTTCAGGCGTTCCTCCTGGCTTTTGGTTTCCGCCCGGGCGGCATCAAGGATCTTATCCACCTGGGGGTTGTTGTAACCGGTATGGTTGCTTATCCCCACCTGGGAACTGTGGTACATCCCGTACAAGAAGTTATCCGCATCGGGGTAATCAGCATGCCAGCCTACCCTGAATAAGGTGAGAGCCATGGAACTAACCTGCTTTTTGTAATAATCCCATTCCATCTCCTGCAGCTGCACATCAATGCCCAACTGGTTGAATTGCTGGGCCACCGCCTCGGCTACGGCCCGGTGGCCTTCATCCTTATTAAAGGCCAGAATCAAGGGTTTCAGTCCTTCTCCTCCCGGATATCCGGCTTCAGCCAGCAGGTCCTTGGCTTTCTCCGGATCATAAGCATAGCCCCGCAGCTGTTTGTTGTAACCAGGCATTCCCATGGGCAGAGCTCCTTTGGAAGTCCGGTAGGCATCTCCCAGTACCGTCTCAATAATGGCTTTGCGATCTACCGCATAGTTTAACGCCCGCCGCAGCAGGTAGTTGCCGGCAAAAGGCTCCCGGTGCATATTGAAAGCCAGACTGTAGGTTTCCCACAGGTAGCGGTCAACAAACTGGTCCTTTAAGTCTGGATTGCTTTCTATATTCTTTATCTCAGCCAAGGGTACCTGGTTAAGGTAATCCAATTTGCCGGCTTTGAAGTCACCAAAAGCCTGATAAGGTTCCTTATATAGAGTAACCTGGAGAGCACTGACCTTAGACTGGCCGCGATGGTAGTTATCGTTTCTAACCAGAATAAGGGTATGATCCTGGTCGGAGGGCTGGAGGACAAAGGGCCCGGTTCCCGGGGCAGGATCACTGGTTTCCGCCGTATCGTAGACCCAAAAGATGGGGTTGGTAAGCATATGTAAGAATACAGCGTTAGGTTTTTCCAAATGAATTCGCAGAGTATTGCTGTCCACGACCTCCACTCCGGTAATATCAGGAGTACGTCCTTCCAAGCGGGCTTTGCTGCCTTGGATGGGCAGAAACAGATTTATATTAGCCCAATCCTTGGTGGTGGAAAAGCTTTTTTCCCAGGCGGCTTTTACCTTTTCAGCAGTTACCGGCTGCCCATTGCTGAATTGAGCCTTCTTAATATCTATGGTTAAGGTTTTGTCATCAGCGGAGTATCTCCAGCTGCGGGCCAAACGTGGTTTTACAGTGCCGCTCTTTTCATCGTAATAGACCAAGCCTTCATACAAAGCTGAGGCTATCAGTCGCTCCTCAGGGCTGTCCAGCTGGGATGGCTGCAGGGTGTCAATGTCACCTACTATGCCAATATTAAGCGGACGGGTATCCAGACTGGATGTATAGACAACCTGCTGGTACCAGAAAATGCCCCCGGCTGCTGCCAGGGCCAGTCCGATGAGAACGGCCAAGACCACCACGGTTCGGTAGGATAGGTACAAGAAAAATGCCCCCCTCACACATATGTGTTCCTGGGACATTGTATTTCACACCGCCGGGCTATATTCCTTTTTTTTACAGCCAAGGGGCTGGTTTTATTCGTGGGTATAGATCACTTTGTAAGCCTCGTAGTTTTTCAATACATTGCGGACATACTCGCGGGTTTCAACGAAGGGTATGTTTTCCAATTTATCAGGACTGCCATCCCATACCTGCTCTTCGGTCCATCGTTTTACTGTCCCTCGTCCGGCATTGTAAGCGGCTACCATTAAGGGAACCTGCCCGTTAAATTCCTCGCTTAAACTGGCCAAATACCAGCAACCGAAGTTAATATTCACTTCCGGATCCTGCAGCTGTTCGGGATCAAAATCCTTTATCCCCTGCTGCTCGGCAATCCATTGGGCTGTGGTGGGCATTATCTGCATTAATCCTACCGCTCCTACTGGAGAACGGGCTTGAGACTGGTACTTGCTCTCCGCTCTGATGATGCCGAACACCAGGTAAGGATCTACCTGGTGCTCCAGAGCAGCGGTAAATACCAGGTCCCGGTGCGGCTGCGGGTAAAAGACAGTTATCCATTGCGGGAAGGTCAGAATCACAGCCAGAAAAATTAATATTACCAGCCAGAGTGCAATGGAAAAACGTCTTCTGGTTTTTGGTTTCACTAAATTAAACCCCCAGCCAACAGGTTTGATTAATTAATATTTAGGTCCTGCTAAGAATTTCGTTGTAATATTTGGTGGCTTTCGCTATTGTTTCCTCTAAACTGGAGCGATTGTCAATAACCACGTCAGCCCGGCGTGCCTTCTCGTCCAGGGACATCTGAGCGTCGATGCGCTTTATTGCATCTTCCCGTGACAGGTTATCCCTCTTCATGAGGCGCTGGATCTGGGTTTCTTCATCTACCCATACCACCCATACCTCATCGCAGATTCTCTCTAAGTGGGTTTCGTATAATAAGGGTACCTCCAGGAATAAAATGGCATGTGACTGCTCTATGCGCATAGTTGTAATAATGTGTTTGAGCTGTTCGGCTACCCGAGGATGGGTGATTTGGTTCAGTTCCTGGAGCAGTTCAGGATCATTAAAGACAATCGCACCCAGTTTTTCCCGATCGATGGTCTGGTCCGGTTTGAGAATATGGGACCCGAATTTTTTCACGATATCCTCCCAGGCGGGTTTGCCTGGCTCAATAACAGAATGGGCTATTTCATCGGCGTCAATAACGGTGGCTCCCAGCTCTCGTAAGGTACGGGCAACAGTGCTCTTGCCGCTGGCTATCCCCCCGGTTAGACCAATAATCTTCATCCTATCACCGACTTTACATAAATTCCATCAGGCCGATAGCTATCAGGATAAAACCCGACAGCATTGATGCTGCTCCTGTTACCCTGCCGCCCGTGCAGCACCGGCCTATCCACATCCCGCAGTTTATCAATATAAATTTTAACATACCCACACACAGGGCTGTAAACAAAATATTCAGCCCAGTCAGGGCAATCCCCACTCCCGCTCCCAGGGCATCCAGGGCTAGGGCCAACCCGAGAAAAAATGCCTCCCGCACACTGATTTCCCCGGAGGAATCAAAATCAGCGGTGGAGGGTTCCTTCAGGATGTGGACAATAATGCCTAAGGTCTTGATATTAAAGGTCACCAAAGGCTCCTGGGGATCAATTTCCAGACTGTGAATGGTTTCCCGGCAAGCCCCCAGCAGGAAATATCCTCCCATGGCTATCAGCAGCAGGGCTCCCAGATACGAAGCCCAGCGGGGATTCAGCAAAACCGCCAGTCCGGTACCGCAGACCATGGAAATGGTTACCGCTGCTGTGGAGGATACGGCAATAACCAGCAGGGGCAGAACCGGAATTGTTATTCTTTTAGTACCATAGGCCACACCGGCAGCAAAGCCATCAGCGCTTACTGCCATGGCAAACAGCAAGGCAGCTGCATATTCCATGTAGTGCTACTCCTATCCATTTTTCGTTGTTTTACCTTCACTATATGGATAGGAGGCCTAAAAGGTGATTGTCACAAGGCTTAGTGCTGGCAGTGCTGGCAGTAATGACTGCTGCGGCCGCCGATACGCTCCCTGACAATAGGCTGCCCGCATACCGGGCATGGTTCATGGCAGCGGCCATATACCTTCAGGTAGTCCTGAAAGCTCCCTGACTGGTTCAATCCGTCCCGGTAATCCCGAAAAGTAGTGCCGCGCTGTTCAATACTCTCCGCCAAAACCTTTTTGATGGCTTGGGACAACCGCTCAATCTCTTCCCTGGTCAGGGACCCAGCCGGTCTGTGGGGCAAAATACCCGCAGCGAACAAGGCTTCATCCGCATAGATGTTGCCGATGCCGGCGATAAGGTTTTGATTCAGCAGGAGAGTCTTAATGGCTACTTTGCGGTCTTTAACCAGTTTGGCCAATAATTCCGGGTTAAATTCATCTTCCAGAGGTTCACAGCCCATGCGGCAGAAGAATTCTTCTATATCAGTGACAAACCATAGTCCTCCAAACCGGCGGGGATCCTGGTAAACCAAGCGGCGGCCATTGTCCAGGTACAGCACCGCATGGATATGTTTTTCGGTAAGAGGCTGGTCATGGTTAACCATATAAAAGCGGCCGCTCATACCCATATGTACAATCAAATACCCGCTGCTCTGGGCAAAGGAAAAAATTAAAAATTTCCCCCGGCGATCAATCTTGGCTATAGTCTTTCCGTGCAGGCTGCCCGGTTGGAAGTCCTGCCTTCTCACCACACCGGGATGAAGAATTTCAATTTTATCCAGAACCGCATTTTCATTGTCCAGCAGCGAGCGGCGTATAGTTTCAACTTCCGGCAGTTCCGGCATAATCGGACCTCCTTAAACGTATACCCTTATACATTCACAGGCTCCATATCGTACCAGTTCGGTCCGGCCTTCACCGAGACTTCCAGGGGCACTTTCAGAACACAGGCATGTTCCATCTTATCCTTGATCAGGGCAACGATTTCATCCAGTTCCTCCCGGGGAACCTCAAAGACCAAATCGTCATGCACCTGCAGCAGCATGCGGGACTTTAACTCCCGCTTTTTTAATTCCCGGGCGATGTCGATCATGGCCAGCTTAATGATATCCGCGGAAGAACCTTGGATGGGAGTGTTCAAAGCCATGCGCCGGGCAAAAGACTGCACCATTTTGTTGCGGGCTCTTAAATCGGGCAGGTAGCGGCGGCGCTTGAGAATAGTCTCTACATAGCCATGCTCTATGCCAAATTTGACGATTTCCTCCATATAGCGGCGTACTCCCGGGTAACTGTCCAGGTATCTGTCTATGTAACGTTTGGCCTCCTTGCGGCTCACCCCGGTATCCCGGGCCAGACCATAATCGCTGATGCCATAGATGATGCCAAAGTTGACGGCTTTGGCCCGGTATCTCAGTTCAGGAGTCACCTGATCCAGGGGCACCTGAAAAATCTCGGAAGCGGTGCGGGCATGAATATCTATACCCTGCTTAAAGGTTTCTATCAGCATTTCATCTTCACTGATATGAGCCAGAGCCCGCAGGTCAATCTGGGAATAATCAGCAGAAACCAGCAGCCATCCCTCTCCTGGGGCTACAAAGGCTTTGCGGATCCGGCGGCCTTCTTCAAAGCGGATGGGGATGTTCTGCAGGTTGGGCTCCACACTGGAAAGACGGCCGGTAGCGGTCATGGCCTGTTTGAATATGGTGTGCACCCGGCCGGTATCAGGATGGATAAGCTCCTGCAGGGCATCCACATAGGTGGATTTCAGTTTGGTCAGCTGGCGGTAGTGCAAGATCAAAGGTATTATGGGATGCTCATCAAAGAGTTCTTCCAAAATTTCGGCGCCAGTGGCATAGCCGGTCTTGGTCTTTTTCACCACCCGCAGCCCCAGATCTTCAAATAGGACCTTCCCCAGCTGCTTGGGGGAATTGATATTGAAATCCTGGCCCGCTAATTCATATATCTGTCCTTCACTGCGTTCGATGCCGGCAGACAGTTCTTCAGATATTTCCTCTAAGGTCGGCTTTTCCACTTTGACCCCGGCAAACTCCATATCCGCCAGTATTTCTGATATGGGCATCTCCACCTGCACCAGCAGTTCCCGCTGCTCTTCGGTAAGCTGCTTGCCTATGGTATCCCACAGAGGCAGTATCTGACTGGCCAACAGGGCCTTATTATGCGGATCCACCGTGCGGTTTAAGAATTTCTGCACCGTCAGGGCTAATTGCTCCCCGTCAAAGGTGGGGTCGAATACATAAGCTGCCAGCAGGGTGTCCCCTTTGATCCCCTGCAGGTCTATGCCATAGCGTTTCAGCAGGACCTGAGCATACTTGGCATTATGGAACACTTTGGGCAGGTAATCGGCTTCCAAATAGGGTCTCAGCCATTCTAATTTATAAGTGGATTTTTCGCCTATATCCAGATGGTAAACATTAGTATCAGTAGCCAGGTAAAAACCCTGCAGCTTGGCCCACATAGGATGATGGTAGTCGGCTTCCACCAATACCGCTGTCATCTGATTCTCTGCCAGGCTGGCAATAAAGCTGGCCGCTTGGTCTTTATCGGTTAATTCTTCCCATGCTATGCTATCCTCCACATATGCCGGAGGCTGCTTTTGCTCACTTGCCTTTTCTTCCAGGGTTTGCAGCAGGCTGTTAAACTCCAACCGGCGAAACAGCTCTCTGGCTCTTTCCAGGTCGGGTTCTTTGAGCCGGTAATCGGCCAGGTCACATCCCATATCGATATCCCGCACTATCCGGCCCAGTTCCCGGCTTATAAAGGCCTGCTCCCGGTACTGGCTGAGGCTTTCCGATACTTTTTTGCCCGATACTGAATCCAGGTGATCATACAGGTTTTCCAAATTGCCAAATTCCCGGATAAGTTTTACCGCCGTTTTCTCCCCTATACCCGGTACCCCGGGAATATTGTCGGAGGAATCACCCATCAATCCCTTAACCTCTACCAGCTGTTCCGGTTCCACTCCCCAGCGTTCCTTAACCTTTTCCGGATTGTAGGCTTCTATCTCGGTAATACCTTTTTTGGTAAGCAAAACGGTTACTTTATCCGATACCAGCTGCAGTGAGTCCCGATCCCCGGTAAGAATGACCGTGTCGATGCCTGCCTCTTCCGCCATGCGACTGAGAGTGCCAATAATATCATCAGCTTCATAACCCTGCATCTCAATGTAATCCAGGTTTAAGGCCTCCAAAACTTCCCGCAGCAGTCCAAATTGACCGCTTAATTCGTCGGGAGCAGCGGAGCGATTAGCTTTGTAATCAGCATAGACTTCATTGCGAAAACTGGCCCGTTCCTTGTCAAAAGCCACCAAGACATGGGTGGGCTGCTGTTCGGCCAGCACCCGGTTCAGCATGGTAAGAAAACCATATACGCCATTGGTATAGATGCCATCCCGGGTATGCAGCAAAGGAAGCGCAAAAAAAGCCCGGTATAACAGGCTGTTTCCGTCAATCAACATCAGTTTGGCCTGGGCCACAGATTTCCCCTACTTTCCTAACCGCAAGGTTATGTATTATCTTCATAAAAATTCAATGGGCAGGGATCATTTCCCTGCCCATATTATTTATATCCACATTTTTAATTATCCATGTTTATGGCTGAACATCATTTTCTACCAGGAACACCTTGATAGTAACCATGCTGGCGTCCCGCTCGATCTGCTCTTTCTTCTTATTCCAGTTCTGATGCTGCTGTTTCAGACTTTCGATGCGGGCCTGATCTTCCTCACGGCCCTGGGCTTCCAGTTTTTCTATTTCTTCGGCAATAGCCTCGATAGTAATTACGGCTTCCTGGTATTGTTCGGTCAGTTCCACCTGTTCAGACATGGGGGCGCTGGCACTGCCCACACCGCTCAACTGACCCAATACCTGTTCGGCCTGGTCTCGCGGAACTTTGAGGCTGACTTCCCGGGTGGCAGAACCGTTCATAGCGGTCATAGTGGTTCCCGCAGCTACTGTGGGCTCAGCTCCGCTGGCAGCAGCGATAGCTACTACCTTGTCAACAGAATCGGCTAAACTGTCAACTTTTATCCGGTATTTGACCACATCAGCAATTTTCGGTTCCACCTGAGCTATCTCCAGAGGCTGTTCATCAACTTGATTGTTATTTTCGGCAGGCTCCGGCGCCTCTACTACAGGCTGTCCGGGCTGCTGAGAAATTTGCTGCTCTGTGCCGGGAGTCTCGGCTACTTGCTCAGGTTGTTCCTTATCGGCATCTCGCCAGGCCTGGAAGCGCTGAATGATATCTTCAACGGCAACCTTGGCATTATTATCTTTTTTGTTTCCATCATCCTGCCACAGCTGGGCTATACTTCCCACCGGCAAGAAGGTACTGGCAAAAATACCTGCAGCCAGGGCCAGACCCGCCACCGCGGCGGCAATCCATCCCTGTTTACGCGGCCGTTTCAGTTCTGCGGGCGCTATCAAGCGCCGCCGCTCCTTCAACAATCGCCAATGCAGGTCATCAGCAAAACTCTCAGGAAGCTGCGGTGCATACAAATTGCCTAAAAGCGCGTGCATCTGCTCGAGCTGCTTTAGTTCCCGGCGACAATCGTCACACTGAGCCAGGTGAGCCTCGACCAGCTGATTTTCGCGCTCATCGGTCATTTGATCTAAATATGGAGATAAAAGTTCTTTAATATGATCACATTTCATGCACCGTTTCCTCCTCGCTTGATTAGACGAGGGGTTTAAGGTAAAAGTTCCTTCTCTGCCAACTTTTTTCGTAATGCCTCGCGAGCCCTGCTCAACCGCGACTTAACCGTTCCCATGGAACAATTCAGAACCTCCGCTATCTCCTCATAACTCAGTTCCATGATATCCCTCAGGATGATGGCACTCTTATGTTCGGGTTTCATCTGGTCGAGTATACTCTGTATGTACTGGGAGAATTCCTTTTGTTCATATACTATGTCCGCGGTTGGAGATGTGTCAGGTAATTCTTTTTCCACTTCATCCCCTTCTTTGGTTGCCAAAGGTTCGTCCAGGGACAAAGTAGCTACTCTTCTTTTTCGCCGGCGAAGCTCATCCAGGCACACATTGGTGGTAACCCTATACATCCAGGTACCAAAGCTGGAATCGCCCTTGAAGGATCTCAGTGATCGGAAGGCTTTGATAAAGGCCTCCTGGCTCATGTCGTAAGCATCTTCCTCATTTCCCATATATCTATATGCCAGCGCATAAACCTTACTCTGATATTGGGCGACCAGTTCCTCGAAAGCCGCGGTGTCTCCCTGGAGGCTTTTCTTCACCAGTTGCTCTTCGGTCGTCATCGCATACTTCTCCTTATTTAAGTATGGTGTCGGTATTGCTTTGTATAAAAGATCGTTTATGATAGCCAATCATTATTATCATATCAGTTCTTCGCCATATAGGACATAATTCCTCTATCTGTGCCATTCCTTCTTCTGTCAGCCTTCCTATATGTTGCCTGCAGGGTGCCCCTCTGGCAGCTTATCCACCCTTGTCCAAAACCAGCCATCGGCTTGACAAGGATTATGAGGGTCAGTATAATTAGGCTTGCATTTAAAATACCAGATTCGCCAGAGTGTCGGAATTGGCAGACGAGCGCGACTCAAAATCGTGTGCCGTGAGGCGTGTGGGTTCGAGTCCCACCTCTGGCACCATCGAACATATAGGGCTTCATAGCCCTTTAATTTTTTTCTGTTTATGTAGCCGGGAACTTTTGACTGTCAATTTG
>LFRM01379248.1_pt1 | contig 94330 bp, 87 predicted proteins | sample 618341 | NCBI WGS metagenome assembly LFRM01 (sample SAMN03654438, study PRJNA283298) | anaerobic digester metagenome | isolation source: pool of bioreactors CSTR01a, CSTR02a, and CSTR03a thermophilic anaerobic... | place: Denmark: Kgs. Lyngby | collected 2014-05-21 | reverse complement strand
TTTGTAAGTATTGCACAATAGCTCCCGACAGTGACTGGTGTCCTGGCAGTTGCCGCTATTCGGACAAACAGCACTTATTTTATTGTTTTTGTTATTGCATATGCTCTTTTTTTATTATATACTCTTTATTATTAGCTGAAATTATTACCTGGTGCTAAACGTCGTGCTGCTGAACGGACTAATATTTTATGTATTTTTCAATAATGACAGTAGTATGTTTGGCCGCCAAAAACGGCAGCCTGTCCAACAACAGGCGGAGCGGAAACAATGATATAATTAATGAAGAAATGGAGCACTTGGAAACAATTTATAACCGGAAATTTGATTGGAATTGTATTAATAAAATAATATTAGGCGAGAGGTGTTGAAAATGAATTATTTCCTGACGGAAGAACAGCAAATGATAAAAGAACTTGCAGCACGTATTGCAGACGAGAAAATCGCCCCCGTGGCAATAGAATACGACCGCGAAGGAAAATTTCCCCGTGACATAATAAAATACCTGGCCGATTCTGACCTGTGCGGCGTATATATTGATGATAAATACGGAGGACTGGGCGGAGGCGTGTTCGAAATGGCACTTGTCGTAGAAGAATTAAGCCGCGCCTGCGGCGGTATAGCTCTCGCATTTGCCGGTACAGGTCTCGGCACTTTCCCGATAATACTGTTCGGCACCGAGGAACAAAAGAATAAATACCTTCCCGATATAGCGGCGGGCAAAAAACTTGCCGCATTTGCCCTTACAGAGGCGGACGCGGGCAGTGACGCCGCCGGTATAAGAACAACCGCTGTCGCCGACGGTGATTATTATGTTCTAAACGGAACGAAACAATGGATTACAAACGGCGGAGAAGCCGATATATACACCGTTATCGCATGTACAAATCGTGAAAAAGGCGCGAGAGGTTTTTCGGCTTTTATAGTCGAGAAAGGCACTCCCGGTCTTTCATTCGGGAAGAAAGAAGATAAAATGGGCATAAGGGCTTCGGCAACATGCGAACTTATATTTGAAAATTGCAGAATCCCGAAGGAGAACCTTTTGGCAAGAGAAGGCATGGGGTTTATTGTTGCTATGAAAACCCTTGACAGGACCCGGCCCGGCGTCGCAGCCCAGGCTCTTGGCATAGCAACGGGCGCTTTCAATTCCGCGTTGAAATACGCGAAAGAACGCGAACAATTCGGCCAGCCAATATCTTCATTTCAGGCAGTACAGCATATGCTCGCCGATATGGCTATCCAGATAGAAGCTGCCAGGTGCCTTGTATATCAAACATGCAGGCACATTGACAGCGGAACGAAAAACATATCGAAAGAAGCCGCAATGGCAAAGGTTTTCGCTTCAGATACGGCAATGAAGGTAACAACCGACGCGGTTCAGATTATGGGCGGCTATGGGTATATGAAGGAATACCCTGTTGAAAAGATGATGCGGGATGCGAAAATTACCCAGATATATGAAGGGACAAACCAGATACAGCGCAACGTCATTGCCCTTGAGTTGATAAAGGAATCTACCCGGGAGTGAGGAATTAATGAATATTGTTGTCTGCGTTAAGCAGGTTCCAGGAACAAGCGAAGTAAAGATAAACAAAGAAACAAATACGATAATTCGCGATGAAGCTGAAGCTATTATCAATCCTTTCGACGAATACGCGATTGAAGAGGGTGTCAGGGTAAAAGAAAATGTCGGCGGCAGTGTTACGGTAATAAGCATGGGAATACCAAAAACCGCGGAACTTCTACGTGAAACAATCGCTGTCGGCGTTGACGAAGCAGTCCTGTTAACCGACAAGGCTTTCGCGGGCGCCGATACTCTGGCCACATCCTATACTCTTTCAATGGGAATAAAAAAATTAGGTGACTACGATCTGATCATCTGCGGGAAACAGGCTACCGACGGCGATACCGCACAGGTTGGGCCAAGCCTTGCCGAAAAGCTCGGCGTTCCGCATACTACAAATGTGCGGAAAATCGAAGAAATAAAAGAAGGCTATATACGATGCCAGCGAATGACCGATGACGGATACGAGGTTGTCGAAATGCCTCTTCCCGCCGTGATAACCGTTGTAAAGGAGATAAATGAGCCGCGCTATCCTTCTATAAAGGGAAAGCTGAAGGCCAAAAAATACGAGGTTAAGATTTTAAATGCGGAAGACATTGGAGCCGATATAAGTCTTTGCGGTTTGAACGGATCTCCCACGCGAGTAATAAAAACGTTTACGCCGGTGCATGAGATAAAAGCCGAAATGATTGAAGGCACAGCCTGTGAGCAGGCGGAAAAACTCGCGGACAAATTACTGTCAATGCAGTTTGTAAAATGTAAATGATTACTATAGCCATTAAAGGAGCTTATTTATATGACCGGAATTGAAATAATAATCGAAAAATGTGTCGGATGCAGGCTTTGTATAAAGGAATGCATGTTCGGCGCAATTGAAATGAAAGATAAAAAGGCTGTAATCAATGATAATTGTACTTTATGCGGGGCCTGTGTCCCGTCATGTAAATTTGACGCGATACGGATCGAGAGCGATAAAACGCAAGAGACTGCTGACATATCGAAATATAACGGCGTATGGGTATTCGCGGAACAAAAGCACTGCGCCGTTTCCCAGGTAGCGTTTGAACTTCTCGGAGAAGGACGCAAACTCGCCGATACACTGTCGATTCCCCTGTCCGCCGTTTTAATCGGCAGCAATCTGCAGGACGAGGCTAATAAACTTATAGCTTTCGGTGCCGATAATATTTACTATGTAGATAATCAGTCTGTTGAATATTACAACGACGAATCGTATACGGACATATTCGTGCAGCTCATAGAAAAATATAAGCCTGAAATTGTTTTAATAGGCGCAACGACATATGGACGTTCACTGGCACCCAGGGTGGCGTCCCGTCTGAATACCGGGTTAACGGCAGACTGCACCGGTCTCGCGATTGATCCGGAGAAAAGGCTCCTGCTACAAACGCGTCCCGCGTTCGGCGGCAATCTTATGGCAACGATAATATGCCCAAACCACAGGCCCCAGATGGCGACTGTCAGGCCAAAAGTAATGAAACCGCTTGAACCCGATTATTCGCGGATCGGTGAAATAATACATCCTGATGTAATTATACCAACGGATTTAAAAACAAAAGTGCTTGACGCAGTTCAAACCGTTTGTGAAACCGTCAGCCTGACCGAAGCCGATATTATAGTATCCGGCGGGAGAGGTTTGGGAGAAGCAAAAAATTACGCTTTGGTTGAAGAGCTTGCGCGTGTGCTTGGAGGCGCTGCGGGAGCTTCCCGCGCAATTGTTGACGCAGGCTGGGTTGATTACAGCCATCAGGTAGGGCAGACAGGAAAAACCGTCGGGCCAAAGGTTTATTTCGCATGCGGAATCTCCGGAGCGGTCCAGCATCTTGCCGGCATGTCGTCTTCGGATATTATAATAGCGATAAATAAAGATCCCGACGCGCCTATTTTCAAAATAGCAACTTTCGGGATTGTCGGAGATGTTCGGGAGATACTCCCGGAACTTATAAAAAAGTTTAAAGAGAGGCTAGGCTGATCGAAAAACAGTGTCAATATTCAAACATAGGCCTTTGCTTTCTTAATGAAATACTGAGAATAACTCCTATCGCCATAAAATTAGTTATGACCGAACTTGGCCCGTAACTTATAAACGGAAGCGGAATACCCGTTACAGGCATAAGGCCTATCGACATTCCTATGTTCTCAAAAAAGTGCGCAAAAATCATCGCGGTATAACCCATGACCATGAGAGCGCCATACCTCTCACGGGAAAACCATGCAATGTATATGCAGCGCGCAAAAAAGGCAAGAAAAAGAATTATTAGCACGGCAGCGCCAAAAAAACCCAGTTCTTCAGCAACAACAGAGAAAATAAAGTCCGTATGAGCAAACGGAACGGTTTCGGCAGCCCAACCGTTGCCCAGACCCCTTCCCCATAACTGCCCCGAGCCGGCATACTGTATTGACAGCCTTACCTGATAGTTCTTACCGAGAGGATCGGCTTCTTTATTGAAGAAACTATAAAAACGGTCTTGAATATGACTGGGAAAAAGTTGATAGATGCCTGTATAGTAGATAAGCGGAAGGCTGATAATCGCCGTTCCCGAACCAATAAGAATATATTTGTACGGCAATCCGGCAAAAAATACCATGCACAAAAATATAAACGCATAAACCAGGCATGTCCCGTAATCCGGCTGCAAAAACACGAGAATAACCGGCAAAGCCGCGAAAAACATTAACTTCGGGTAATTATATTTTCCTGTTTTCATTACAATATGTTCAAGATACAGCGCGGATATCATTACAAAAGTAATTTTGCCAAGCTCCGAAGGCTGATAAGAAATGGGGCCGAGATCGAGCCATGCCTGGGAACCCGTTTCTTCAGCCCCGTACCCTATAAATAGCACAAGAATTAGAAGAAACGTTGAAAAACCATAAGCAATAAACCCTAATATCCGCAGATCCTTATAGTCAACCAGGCTTAATATTATCATGCAGACAAAGCCTATGCATACACCTGCCCCTTGCTTGATTAAAAGGCTGGGGTTGTTCAATTGCTTCGAAACGCTCCACATAATAATCATTCCGAAAGCGTTTAAAGCTATCACAATTAACAACAGCAGCCAATCGTAATGTTTTACCTTATTCAGACCCTGGCTTTTTTCCACATGCAGCATGAATTATCGATAATCCCTCCCGTTTTAGTCTTCTTCAGCCGCCGCATCGTCTTCGTTTTTTATGTTATCTCCGCTTTTTGCTTCATCGCCTGGTTCCACGTCATCTTCGCTCTTCGCATTATCTTCAGTTTCTGTGCTGTCTCCGCCGTTTACATCTCCGGCGTCAGCGGATGATTCTTTTTCGTCTACGGCATCAAGTATTTCCCTGTACCTGCTCGGCTCGTATTCGGTATCCTCGGGTTCCGAAGGTTTGATACGTATCCGCCTCAGAATAAACACCGCGGTAAAAGCTATAACAAAGATAAGGCCGAGAAGTAGGTTTATATTAACATCGCCTATTCTCATATCTAAACGAAGCCTGTCTATTAAAAACCTAGCTCCTCCATATAATATCATATATAACGAGAAGACTTCACCATCCAACTTTTTCCTTTTTCTAAACCACAGGAGAATGAAAAACGCCGCCAGGTTCCATAACGATTCATACAGGAAAAGAGGATGAACCGGATCTTCATTTTTTATTGTTCTCTGAATAATGTTACCGGTCATTCCCCACGGCAGATCCGTATTCGGGCCGAAAAGTTCCTGGTTGACGAAGTTGCCCCACCTGCCGATCACTTGTCCAAGAACAAGGTAAACAACGATGTGATCAAGTATTTTCAAAGTGCTGATTTTCTTTATGCGGCAGAATAGATAAATAGTAATTATTCCGAATATAATCCCGCCGTATATTGCAAGCCCTCCATGCCATATCTTAAATATTTCGACAGGATTTTGGCTGTATTGTTTCCAGTTCACAATAACGTAATACAATCTCGCTCCTATTATGCCTATTGGTGTTGTAATAAGTATCAAGTCAATCATATGATCGCGGTCAATGCCATATTTGCTGCAGTCTTTCAATATACCGATAACTATGACCAGAAATGCCAATGCGGTAATAAGACCATACCAATAGACGGTAAACGTTCCGAAAAACGTATCTATTGAAAATATCTCCGGGTTTATTTCAAAACGAAGACCCAATTTCGGAAACTGAATCCAGTAATCATTCATATTTCTCCCTCACATTCCTTGTAATTTACCCTTTTTTTACTTTCTTTTCAGGTATTTTACCATTGCACCGGCATGTTTTCAACCGCCCATAGGACTTAAACAGTGTTTATCACTTAACGGGCCAAATGACGGATAAAGCCGGTTCAAGCTCAAAGTGGCTGTAAAATATTTCTTCAGTATCTGAAAAAGTAAGCTCTTCATATACTTTTGCGTGATCGAAATAATCCGCGCCTTTAAAATGAAGCGGAATGAAACTATGCGAGATATTTTCGGGAGAATTAAGGCTTCGTATAAACCTTCCTTCATGGGCGTTTTTTATTCTTGCAAAACTTTCTTTGTCGAGCCCATCTTTTTTTGTTTTTTCAAGCATCTCGTTTATTCTCTCGTATACTTTAATAGGCTCGTTGGACTGCCCTCCCCAAGCGGAAAAACCGTACAAACCCTCAAGCATTACTTCGCTTCCGAATGTCTGGTTAATCAGGCCTTCATCATATAATTCGTTATACAATTTAGAGCTTCTTCCCATCAGCATTGAAAGAATGATTTCGATTGCAACCTTTCTTTTTAACAGATCGTACCCGAATACGTTTGAGTTGTCCTTAATTCCCATCTGAAACTGGGGCATCGCAACGGCAAGCTTTTTTTCCACAACCCGTTTATTGTGGTGCTTCGGCTCATCCGGAAATATACTTTCTATTTTGCCCGGATTTTCTTTATGCCTGATTCCGTTTTCGACCATTTTAAACACCGACTGGGGTTCAACATCACCCACTACAAGAATGATCATGTTGGATGGATGGTAAAAAGTATTGTAGCACAAAAGCAGCGTCTCTTTCGTAATTTTTGAAATGCTGTCTACCGTGCCGGCGATATCAATTTTTACGGGATGATTAACATAAAGAGCATCCAAAAGATTAAAGAACACACGCCAATCGGCATTGTCTTCATACATTTTGATCTCCTGCCCGATAATTCCCTTTTCCTTTTCAACACTCTCGTCGGTAAGATACGGGTGCTGAACATAATCTACAAGCAGGCGGAAGTTCTCTTCAAAATAATCGGTACAGGAAAACAGGTATACTGTTTGGGTAAAACTTGTATACGCATTCGGCTCCGAGCCAAGTTTCGAAAATTTATCCATTACGCTTCCATCTTCCTGCTCAAAAAGTTTATGCTCAAGGAAATGAGCTATTCCGTCAGGAACATGGGTTTCGTTTTTTTGGCCCGGAATAATGAATGTGTTGTTAACCGAACCGTAATATGTCGCGAATGTCGCGTATTTTTTATTATATCCCTTTTTTGGAATTACAAATGCTTTTAAACCGCTTGGATGATCATAGCGGTAGATTCTTTCCTGTATGCGTTCAAAATCTTTTACTTTCATAATTTTCACCTCAATCTACGAGTTTTCTTCCGATAGTGATGTAAGGAAATATACCGTATCCGGCGTAATTCTTTCGGATATTCTAACAACATCCTGTTTACTGACTTCAAGAAGTCTCTCGAGAAACGTATCAATATTTTCATTTATATTGGAAATATGCTGGCTCAGGAAAAAGTCGACCATCGCTCCCTGGCTGTCCTGCATCGATTTTATCCCCGTTTCGAAGGTCTTTTTCGTAGCATCCATTTCAAAATCGGAAATATCCCCGTTTCTAATAGCCGTTAACTGCTCCGCGATAACTTTTTCCGCTTTTTCTCTGTTAGAAATATCTATTCCGCTGCATACAACCATCAATCCTTTGAATTTTTCAAGCCTGGAAAACGCGAAATACGCCATGCTTTCCTTTTCCCTCACATTTTGAAACAGCTTCGATTGAACTCCTCCGCCGAGAATTCCGTTATATATCGCAAGAGGGTAATAATCGGGGCTGTTTGCTTCGGTTTGCGTTCTAAAGCCTAAACAAAGCTTTCCCTGGCTTATATCCATCGGCTCTTCAATTCTCCTGACTTCCGGTATATCTTTTTTTACGTTCGGGACAACAATACTTTTGATATTATTCCTTCTAATCGAGTCAAATTTATCGACAAACGTTTTTATTTCACTATCGCTCACAATACCGGAGATATAAACATATACCGGGCTTTCACGCAGAAGTGCCGCGTAATCTTCGTAAACTTTTTCACGCGTCAATGCTTTCGCGCTTTCCTCATCACCGTCTTCATAAACGGCAAAAAGTTCATCTTTGCACATTTCTTCCATACAGCGAAGCAATGAATAATGTACTTTATCGTTTACACGGCTCTTTATTCTCTGAATAAGGTTTCCCTTTTCCTGTTCAAAATAATTACTGTTAAATGATCCGTTTTCAAGAGCCGGTTTTGTTATTATTTCGATAACAAGGTTTCCTATTTCGTCAAAAAGCTTTGTTTTCCCCGCTGTATACTGATCCGAAACAAAATCGGCATTAAAGTGGATTATCTGGTTTTCCCCCTTTTTCATAACGTTAGCGCTTAATCCGGCACCATAGAGCTCCTCAAGCCGCATCGCAAGCTTCTGTTGATCAGGGTAACTTTCGCTTCCCCTTTTCAGCACGAATGGAATAATGGCATTGCTTGAGGCTTTTTCTTTGTTAAGCGGTTCAATAAAAAAAACATCAATTCTGACGGTTTTAAATTTTTCGGACTTAATATGGAAAAATGAGATACCGTTTTTTTCATAAACTTTTGCCGCCGAAACGGATTCCAATTTTGCCGCCAATTTTATCATCCTTTCTTTTTATGCCTTTAAAAACATCTTCCCTCCAGACTAATAATCCCCCAACAGGCCGACAGTAATACATAAAATATGCGTGATGGTTATGCTAATAAGTTTTCCGCCTGCCATGAATAACCATATTATATCATGAATTTATTCAGCCTGGCACCAGATGAATAAATTCATGACCTCGGGTACCCGTTCGAAATTTTTGATTTCGGTAACGGGTGAGGTTATTATACCATGAATTTATGAAAATCTTAAGATTTTAAACCAGGCGAAGCCAAGGACAGCCGGGAATGCCGTCCTAGGAAACGAAACACCTGAGACAAGACCCGCGGGAATAATGACATATAACCAGCGGGTGGCTCGGGTGTTTTCGGTGACGACGGGCGATATGCTCCAACGCCCCGCTTCGTATAGGTAAATTCGGAGCGGGTAAATGAGCAGCCCGGGATATGGAGACCTCTCCGCAAACGTAAATCATGATCTGATGCGTGTTGTCGGTACGTGCTTTGTCGACCTAGGAAACGAAACACCCGAGACAGGACCCGCGGGAATAATATTGAAATTCAACGGCGGTCAGTTGACATGAAAATTAGCTTCACCTGTTGTCATTTTGTTTTTATTTTCCGATAATATAATCAGCAGACTAATGCGGGAGGATATTGGTATGTTTTACCTTGGTTTGGAAAACCAGATTCACCTGTTTATTGTGATTGTGTTCTCATCATACATATATCTGTCTTCGCTATCAATAAAATATGACATGCCTTTAGCGAAACACTTTGGAGCCGCCTTTTTCGCTCCGTTGGTTTTGTGTTTTCTTTCATTTTTATCGATAAACAATGAACACTCCCGTTCATACCTTTTCTTTGCCGAATTTTTGCTTATTACTTCAATAATCCTCGTTATTGCTGCCAAAAAGAACAGTGACCCGATAAATATATTGATGTTCATTTTATATTCTCTGCCGATTGTAATGATAATACTGAGCCTTAATTTCGTTTCGCTGTACCGTTCCTTTGTTTTTGATATTATTATTTCATTATACATATGTACGGCTATTATTTTTATTGTAACCAATATCCTTATAAAACAGTATTCGTCTTTTGCGTTGTACTGGGGGATAATGCTTGTTTGTGCGTCATTGCTGCTTCCCCGCCTTACGTCATCGGATACGGCATCAATAATATCGCTGTTCGCTAAAGCTGCCGGCTACATTACATTCTCGGTTTTCTTCTACCGCTCAACAGTATATAAACTCGAAGAATCACACTCATTGAAAACCGCTCAACTGGAAAAAATAAACCAATCCGTTCAGCGTGAAGTGGAAAGACGTGTAGAACAGATTGAACAAGAAAGACAAAGACTTGCCGAAATGGAAAAAACCGATGAGCTGTCAGGCGCGTATACTAAAAGGGCTATGAAAGACATGATTGCAAATATGATTGAAAGGAACCCGAACGGCGAGTTTTCCGTTTTAATGTTTGATATAGACAATTTTAAGGTAATAAATAATGTCCACGGCCGAATAATCGGGGACAAATGCCTGAGAAATCTCGTAAATTTAGCCGGAAGCACCCTGCGCAGCGGTGACAAGGTTGGCCGGCATATAGCGGACAAATTTCTTATTCTCCTACCCGGAGCTGATCCCGTTAAGGCTTACCTCGCTGCGGAACGCTTCAGAAAAACCGTTGAAAAAACAACGAGCCCTCATTATACAATATCTCTCGGAATTGCTTCGTTTCCGCATGATGCGTCAAATGCAAAGGAGTTAATAAACGCTTCCGAAAAAGCTTTGCAATTATCGAAAAAAAAGGGCCGTAATACTATTACGCATTACAGCGAAACAAACAGTTGAACTTAACGCGTTTTTAAATTCATATTTTATCCAATTCCTCTTTAAGCAGCCGGTTCACCGCCTGAGGATCCGCTTTCCCTTTCGTTTCGCGCATAACCTGGCCGATAAGAAAACCCATTGCCTTTGTTTTGCCCGACTTGTAATCTTCAACCGATTTAGGATTTGCCGTAATAACCTTGATAATGACGCTGCGTATCGCTTCGGTATCCGTTACCACCTTTAATCCTTTCTTTTCTACGATGTCAGCCGGGTCTTCTCCCGTATCCCACATAATGTCAAATACCTGTTTCGCTATTTTTCCGCTTATCACATTTTCATCAATCAACGATACCAGTTTAGTAAGATTCCCGGGCGTAAACGGTATATCCGACGGTTCCAGCCCTGTATCGTTCAGTTTCTTCATTAGGTCACCCATTACCCAATTGCTGATGGCTTTTGCATTTTTGCTATCCTTAGCCGCCGCTTCAAAAAAATCCGCAAGAGTTTTTGAAGCGGTAATTATCGACGCATCGTATTCAGGTATGCCGAATTCGCTAATAAACCGTTTTTTTCTGTCATCCGGAAGTTCAGGGATTGTAGCTCTTATTTGCTCAATCCATGCTTGATCGACATAAATCGGATATAAATCAGGGTCAGGCATATAGCGATAATCGGTAGCGTCTTCCTTTGTTCTCATCGAGTAACTTTCGCCTTTCACGTCGTCCCAGCGCCTTGTTTCCCTTTCAATTACACCACCATACTCAAGCTCAAGAATCTGCCTTTTGGCTTCAAATTCCACGGCCCGGACAATAGCCCTGATAGAGTTAAGGTTTTTCATTTCGGTACGGACTCCAAACTCTTTCTGACCTTTCGGTCTTACGGAAAGATTAATGTCCGCGCGCAGCGATCCTTCCTGCATCTTGCAGTCCGAAACAGCCGTATATTCCAGTATTGCCTTCAATTTCTCAAAAAAAGCCTTCACTTCGGCAGATGAGCGCATATCTGGTTCGGTTACTATCTCAATAAGAGGAACGCCGCTTCTGTTGTAATCAACATAAGTTCCATTCCCGGATTCGTCATGGATCAGTTTTCCGGCATCCTCTTCGATGTGAATTCTCGTAATTCCTATCCTCTTTTTTTCACCGTCTACCTCAATATCAAGGTATCCATTCCTGCATAAAGGATAATCGCACTGTGATATCTGATATGCTTTCGCTAAATCCGGATAGAAATAATGCTTCCTGTCCTGACGGCTGAAACTGGATATTTCGCAGTTCGTAGCCAGACCTGCTTTTATAGCGTAATCAACAACAGCTTTGTTAAGAACCGGCAATGTCCCGGGCATCCCTATACATCCGGGACAGCAGTGCGTATTTGGTTCTCCCCCGAATTCGGTCGTACATCCGCAGTATATTTTTGATTTTGTAGCAAGCTCGGCGTGTATCTCCAGACCGACTACAACTTCATATTCCACAGTCGATTCCTCCATTTCCCCCGGTATACTTTTCATAAGTGAAAGCCGCTCTTAATATCGTTCCTTCGTCGTAAGGCTTGCCTATAAGCTGCATTCCCACCGGAAGGCCGCTGCTGTCAAACCCGCACGGAACTGATATCGCACAAAGGCCTGCAAGATTAACCGGAACAGTATATACGTCATTTAAATACATATCAAGGAGATCGGCGGTTTTTTCGCCAATTTTGAAGGCGGTGGAAGGCGCTGTTGGCACAAGAATAACCTCCACCTTTTGATACGCATTCTGATACTCTTCAAAAATCATTCTTTTGACTTTTAACGCTTTATTGTAACATGCGTCATAATTACCGGCGCCTAACACATAAGTTCCTACGAGAATCCTTCTCTTTACCTCTTCTCCAAACCCTTCGCCCCTTGTTTTTTTGTACAGATCGACCAGATCTTCAAACTGCCGCGTGCGGTACCCGTATTTTATCCCGTCGTACTGCGCAAGATTTGAGCTTGCTTCCGCCGACGATATAATGTAATATGCCGGCAAAGCGTACTCAAGCAGCGGCAGTGAAATTTCCTCTATTTCAGCTCCGAGTGACTCAAAAACCTTCGCGGCATCTAAGACTTTTTCCTTTACTTCTTTCTGTATGCCGCCGCTGAAATACTCCTTCGGCAAACCAATTTTCAAACCCTTTACATCGCTTTTTAAAGATAATGTATAGTCTTCATGCCCGTAATCCCGCGACGTTGAATCAAGAGGATCGTGCCCCGCAATAGAATTCATAACCGCTGCGCAGTCAGCAACATCGCGTGTAACAGGCGCTATCTGATCCATAGAGGACGCAAATGCAACGAGGCCATATCTTGAAACTGCTCCATAAGTTGGTTTTAAACCGACAACACCGCAAAAAGATGATGCCAGGCGAACAGAGCCGCCAGTATCCGAACCGAGCGCGAAACATGCCATTTGCGAAGCAACTGCGGCCGCGGCGCCTCCGCTTGATCCGCCCGGAACACGCCCATAATCCAATGGATTTTTAACCTGCCCATACCAGGATGTTTCGTTTGAACTTCCCATAGCAAATTCATCCATATTCAGCTTTCCCAACATAACTGCACCGTTCTGCGAAAGCTTCTTAACCGCTGTCGCGTCATATGGGGGAACAAAATTGCTTAGCATTCTCGAACCGCAGCTTGTCAATACTCCCGACGTGCATATATTATCGCTGATTCCCGCGGGAATGCCGGCTAAAAGAGGCAATTCCCCGTTATTGTCAATCTTTTTTTGAATATTATCCGCCTGCTTTCCGGCATCCTGTTTGCAAACGGTAATGTATGCCCCGATTTTTTCATTAAGTTCCCCGATTCTGTCAAGATATGCCTGCGTTAATTCCGGGACGCTGAATTCTTTCTTTCTTATTTTATCCGCAGCCTTGCAGGCGGTTAATTTTGTAAGTTCCAAAAAAATCCCTCCAATCGGTTTGTCCGGGGTATATAAATCGAACGATTTTATTCAACCACTTTGGGCACCAAAAAACAGCCCTCCGCTTTCTCGGGAGCGTTTTTTAATATTTCTTCCCTGTCAAAAGACTTTTCACATATATCTTCTCTGAATACATTGCTGATCGGTAATACATGTTCCATAGGCAGCACATCATCCGTATTCAGTTCATTTAATTTATTCATCGAATAATTAATTATCGTTTCCATATCTCCGGTTAACTTTTCGATTTCCTCCGGAGTCAGGTTTAAACGCGCAAGATCCGCCAGACGCTCAATATCTTCTTTTGTTATTGCCATTGCACTTCCTCCTTATATATGGGGTATGTAGCCGAAACCACGGCAAATTGCCTTTTTCGTTCACAATTTATAATATAACAACGAAAGGTTTTGCGCAAGCAAAACCATCACACCGTTACAAGGTTCTTGCGCGAAGCGCAAGGTTCTTTTAACAACAAAAGGAATTGCGCAAGCAAAATGAAGCTCTTGTTTCCGTTATTGTGCAATGGCTCAGAAATAAAGGCCAATACTGATCGACAGATTTAAATTGCGGTCAACATAATTACAGTTTATCGAGTTCTTCCTTAAGCAGTCGGTTCACTGCCTGCGGATCCGCTTTCCCTTTCGTTTCCCGCATAATCTGCCCGACAAGAAAACCTATCGCCTTTGTTTTGCCTGATTTGTAGTCTTCAACCGATTTGGGGTTTGCTGAAATAACCTGGATAACTATGCTGCGTATTTCTTCGGTATCCGTTACCACCTTTAATCCTTCCTTTTCCACAATATCAGCCGGGTCTTCACCCGTATCCCACATTATCTCAAATACCTGTTTCGCTATCTTGCCGCTTATCACGTTTTCATCAATCAACGATACAAGCCTCGAAAGGCTTTCGGGCTTAATAGGCATATCCAAAGGTTCGAGTCCCGTATCATTCAATTTCTTCATTACATCGCCCATAATCCAGTTGCTTATAGCCTTTGCATTTTTGCTTTCCTTTGCAGCCGCCTCAAAGAAATCGGCCAAAGGTTTCGAGCCGGTAATAAATGCAGCATCGTACGCGGGTATCCCGTATTCGGCGATGAAGCGTTTTCTCCTTTCATCGGGAAGTTCAGGAATTGAACTGCGTATTTTATCAAGCCAAGCTTCATCAACAACTACAGGGGTTAAGTCAGGTTCGGGAAAATACCTGTAATCGTGGGCTTCTTCCTTGTCCCGCATCGAATAGCTTTCCCCTTTTTCGTCGTCCCAGCGCCTTGTTTCCTGAACAATAACACCGTTCCGCTCAAGCACGGATATCTGGCGCCTGGCCTCTCCATCAACCGCCCGGACAATAGCGCGAACAGAGTTAAGGTTCTTTATCTCAGTCCGGGTACCAAATTCTTTTTGGCCTTTTGGCCTGACCGAAAGATTAACATCGGCACGCAGCGATCCCTCCTGCATTTTACAGTCCGACACCGATGTATACTCTAATATTGATTTCAACTTTTCAAAAAATGCCTTTACCTCGGCAGACGAGCGCATATCGGGCTCGGTAACTATTTCTATAAGCGGAACTCCGCAGCGGTTGTAATCTACATAAGACACTTTGCCTGATTCGTCATGGATAAGCTTACCCGCATCTTCTTCGATATGAATTCTCGTAATGCCTATTTTTTTAACGCTGCCGTCAACCTCTATTTCAAGATATCCGTTTTTGCATAATGGCAGATCATACTGCGATGTCTGATAAGCTTTCGGCAAGTCCGGGTAGAAATAATTTTTCCGATCCTGCTTGCTGAACGATGAAATAGCGCAATTTGCAGCAAGCCCGGCCCTAACCGCGTACTCTACGACTGTTTTGTTCAGCACGGGCAAAACGCCGGGCATTCCCGTGCAAATTGGGCAGCAATGGGTATTTGGCTCGCCTCCGAACTCGGTCGTACATCCGCAGTATATTTTTGAACGCGTGTCAAGCTCCGCGTGTATTTCCAAACCGATTACAACCTCATATTCCACAGTTCGTCACCCCGCTTTTGCCGGTATTGCTCTCATAGGTGTATGCCGCCCTTATCAGGGTTCCTTCGTCGAAAGGCTTGCCGATTAACTGCATGCCTATAGGAAGACCTTTGCTGTCAAACCCGCAGGACAAAGATATCGCGCATAGGCCTGCAATATTAACCGAAACGGTATATATATCGCCCAGATACATTTCAAGAGGATTCGCGGTTTTCTCACCAAGTTTGAACGCTGTAGCCGGCGAAGTCGGGCCTAAAATCACATCGACCTTCTGATAGGCTTTCTGGAAATCCTCAAAGATAAGCCTTCTGACTTTAAGCGCCTTTTTATAATATGCGTCGTAATAACCCGAACTTAAAGCGTAGGTTCCAAGCATAATCCTTCTCTTGACTTCCGTTCCGAAACCTTCGCTCCTGGTTTTTTTGTATAAATCTATAATATCGGAGTATTCTTTAGCCCTGTATCCATATTTGATTCCGTCATAGCGGGCAAGGTTCGAGCTGGCTTCCGCAGATGAAATGATATAATACGCTGGTATCGCATATTCGGTAAACGGAAGCGAAACCTCTTCTATTATCGCGCCGTATGATTCATATGCCTTTACGGCATCAAGAATTTTTTCCTTTACTTCTTCATGAAGGCCGCTGCCGAAATACTCTTTAGGCAGCCCGATTCTTAAGCCCTTTACATCGTTATTTAAAAAAGTTGTATAATCAGGATAATTAATATCAACTGAAGTTGAGTCCAATGGATCATGTCCGGCAATAATATTCATAACCATGGCACAGTCCACAACGTCCTTCGTGATTGGTCCGATTTGATCCAAAGACGAAGCAAAGGCAATAAGCCCGAACCTTGAAACCGCGCCGTATGTTGGTTTTAAACCAACAACACCGCAAAATGATGCCGGCTGCCGTATTGACCCGCCGGTATCGGAGCCAAGCGCAAAGCATGACATATGTGACGCAACGGCAGCAGCAGCGCCGCCGCTTGAGCCTCCCGGTACCCGTTCATGATCCAACGGGTTTTTTACCGGCATATACCAGGAGTTTTCATTCGAACTGCCCATTGCAAATTCATCCATATTAAGCTTTCCGAGAACTATTACATCGCTTTCGGATAACTTTTTCGTAACGGTCGCGTCATACGGGGGAAGAAAATTATCCAGCATTTTAGAAGCGCAAGTGGTTTTTACGTCCTTCGTACAGATATTATCCTTAAGCCCGGCCGGTATGCCCGCCAGCGGAAGGATATCCTCTCCGCTGTCCAGTTTTTTCTGCACCGATTCGGCCTGTCGCAGGGCTTGTTCAGCGCATACGGTAATATACGCGCCGATTGTGCCGTTGAGCTCATCTATCCTTTCAAGATAAGCCTTTGTCAGTTCTATAACGCTTATTTCCCTTTTTTTTATTTTTTCCGCAGCCATTGATGCCGTTAAATCAGTTAATTTCAAAAGAACCCTCCGTTCGCCATACGCATAAATTTTAAGTCTTTTTTTTGAACAAAAAACATTTTATAACAACATAGGATTTTGCGCAAGCAAAATCTTCACACCGTTACAAGGTTCTTCCATACTTTTTTATTTTATGGGTTTATAAATATAAAAAAATGGTGTAGAATGTTGTTAATACCATTAAGGTTATCTTAATCAATACAAAATTAATATGCCAAACATAACAAAACCTTATTTTTATTTAAAAATATAGCAACTGGTTATAGAATCTATTAGTTTCATATGGGGTCATCATGTATGAAAACATCTAAAACAATTACAAAAACTATTGTGCTTTTAATCATAGGTATATTTGTGCTTAACGGGAGGCTCGCTCTTGCCGCTGAAGAAACGGAAACTGTTATCGTGATAGACTGTTTCTATTCTAACGCGTGCGCTTCGTGCAACGAAGAAGCAAAGTTAATCGAGGAATTTCAAACTTTAATCGGGGATGTCGGCGGTAAAGCAAGGATAGTCTATAACATGCATAACACTATCCGTACAAATGAAATGGAAACCCTGGACCAGTATTGTAAAATATATAATGTTCCGGAAAATGAAATATTTATGCCTATTTTGTTTGTAGGAGATACATATTTGTCGGGAATTGATGATATTAAAAAAAGTTTAAAATCCGTTGTGGATGAAGAAATACTGCTGAACCGGCAAAAAGATGATATTAACGTTCCTGGAATATCCGAACAGGCAGACGCTGAACAGAAAAAATACATAGTTACATATAATAAAACCGACGATACGGAATTGATATACTTCTTCCTTCCATCGTGTGAAGACTGCAGCAAAGCGGAAAAGGCGCTGGCTGAACTGCCAAGTGTAATCAAACTGGAACATCGCGGCAGGATTATTTACTCAAATATAAAAATCGTAAAGCTTAACGCAGGCGAAGAGGAAAACCTTGCCCAATTAAAAGCACGATTTGAATATTTAAATGTCCCGACTGAGGACCAGCAGGTTCCGATTGTTTTTCTGGGAAACACCTGGTTTTCAGGATCCGAAAGTATTCAATCCAATCTGAAAACAGCCATTCTGAACGGTCAGGGTATTGGAACCGTTAAAATACTGATGAGTGAAAGCCAGGTATCAGATACCGGCGTTTTAAACTTTTTAAGTGTTTTTCTTACCGGGTTGCTGAACGGGATAAACCCATGTTCCCTTTCCATGCTCATCTTCTTTTTGTCTGTATTGGTCGCAAATGAAAATATCAAACTGTTTCCCGCCGGAATGTCTTTTATTATAGGAAAGTTCCTGGCATTCGTATTATTGGGAACACTGTTCTACCAGTTGTTTTTGAAAGTAAATATAAATTGGTTCCAGACGGTATCGAAAATTATCCTGGTATGCATCGGCATAGCCCTTATTATTCTGAATATACGGGATTATTTCGCAGCTAAGGGCGAGAAATACAATAAGATCCTGCTGCAACTGCCTGAAAGATTAAGAAAGTTTGATCACAGTTTAATCAAGGCGGTTTCGGCAATTAGTGATAATAAAGTATTTATTCCGGTTTGTTTTATACTGGGCGTGCTTATTGCCGCAGGTGAATTCCTCTGTACGGGACAGATCTACCTGGCTACGATTGTGCTTATGCTTCGTAAAAATCCATATCCTGATTTCAACGTTTTATTCTCCTTTATTCTTTATGGAATAGCTTTTATATTACCGCTTTTTATAATAACCGTTCTTTTATCGAAGGGAAGAGCCGTATTTGAGGTATCGGAAACCGTAAGAGAAAAAATGCCGTTGATTAAACTGTTTAATGCTCTATTTTTCCTTATCTTTATCATATTGGTTATTGTTGTTTTTTAATGAGCAGTGTAAAGGGGACCGTGATGTGAGCAGTGTAAAAATGAAAATTTGCGTTTTGGATTGCAATAAAAAAGCTATTTTTGAAAAGAGAGTAATAGATATTCCTTTAAAAGAAGAAATTGTTATAACGAAAAGCATTGAATGGTTTAATGATCCGGAGCCTTGCATGATACACCGCTCCGCCGTTATGAAAAGGCTTTATTTTGAACTGCTGGAGTACTTAGAATCGCAGAAAAACAATGGAAACAGATTATTAGCCTTAGAAACGATTCCGGCCCCATTACTGGATATGCTTGATATTGATACAAAAGCTGCGTTTATTGATATCAAATAATGAATTATCACTAATGAATTAAATATGACTATATGATTTCATTGCTCTCATCACACATAATGTTTATTAATTGTTTAACAGTTGCACTTATACTGTAATATTATTTGTGTATCGAGGTGTAATTATGGGAAAGCTGAAAATTAGGAAGTATACGGCTTTCAAGCGATTTCTTATTTCGTATTTCTTTATACTGATAATACCTATTATGATGGGCAGCTATGTATATTACCAGGCATTGTCAGTAATTGAAGACAATGCTGTCAATTTCGAGGATTTCATGATTCAACAGAGCCGTGATATCATAGACAATTATTTATCATCAATTGACTTGTCGGTTTTTATGCTGTCCACGAATTCTACATTACAAGCCGTAATTAACATGCCCCAGCCGACATATGGCTCCGATAAAGTATATCAGTTAATCCAGGTAATCAATAATATGAAAACGAATAACATATCCGGATCACTCGACAGTACCACGTACTTATTTCTTCAGAAACCGGATGTAGTAATCAACAGTAATTTCGCCAATTACAATATACGGAATTTTTATGAAAACCTGATGAAATATGATGGTATTTCATACGAAGACTGGCACCGCCAGGTTTTCGAGACTAATAATTATAAAACAATACTGCCTTCACATAAAATAACGATGAAAAGGCTCGGTCTCAGTGATGTTACATATGAAGCAATAACCTATATACAATCAATACCACAGGGTGCAATTATTGTGCATATTGATACCAATAAAATACGTAATCTGCTTAATGACGCCGTTTTGGCACACAATGGCAGTGCGTTTATTATAGATGAAAACAAACAAATTATCGTTAAAAGCAATGATAACATCGTACTTGAAGCGATGGATCTGGAGACGCTTTCACCGGAAAAGCAATCACAGCATATGAAAATCAATGGAGAAAATTCAATTGTTTTTTCCAAAAAATCAAACTATAACGATTGGCATTACATTTGCGTAATTCCAACAGAGAGCTTAATGAATAATGTGCAGCATATAAAAGTCACGGCGCTAATTAATATGTCGGCGGTGTTGATTGTAGGCTGCCTGCTGTCTATCTTTTTTTCAAAGAACGAGGTAAAGCCTATTGGAGAAATACTCTCATCATTGGGAATTGCATCCGTTGATAAAAAAAAGAAAGATGAATACAGCCTGATAAAAGACAATGTAAACATACTGATCAACAAAAACAGGAATATGAATGAGGTGCTGAATGAACTGAAGGACGTTCTAATCGGCCAGTTATTAAGTGGTACAATAAATGAAGTCCAGGAAGCGAGAAATATACTTAAAAATCTTGGGCTGAACCTCGAGGGCAGCCGTTATGTGGTAGTTGTACCGACAATCAACAGATATGCGGTTGTAAAGGGTATTGATGTAAATACTCTTCTTGAAGAAAACGCGATAAAAAGGATTACCGACAGTTTTTTGCAGAAAAACATGAATGGAAACGGCTGCACCTACATTATTGAGCCGCAGCAAATAGCCGTTATACTCTGTTTTAACAACAATGATGATGATGCATGCCGTGAACAAATCCGTCAATATATTGAAACAATCAATAATGAATTAATTCAGGCTTGCAATATTAGCCTTAATTACGGCATCGGAAATTTGTACGGCAGTCTGTCGGATGTGAGTCTTTCGTTCTTTGAAGCGAAAGTTGCGCTACACCAGTTTGATTTAACGGAGCAATCGGACTATATGATCTGGTATTCGGATATACCGGTATCCCGGCAGTATTACTATCCGATGGATGTGGAAAGAATACTTGCAAACATGGTAAAGAGCGGGAACTACGATGAACTTATCAGGACACTTCAGCATATAAAGAAAGAAAATTTTGAAAGCAGACGTCTTTCCTATTCCATGCAGTTTCAGCTATTCAGCGAGATGAAAGCCACACTTGTGAAAATATGCGGTGAAATGAACCTGGACCCGCAGGCAATCGGCATCTATTCATTGAAAATGTGGGATATATCCTCTAAGGATTGCATGTGCGAGATAATAGATTCATTCTGCCAGTTATGCGAAGTTATAAGCAAAAACAAAAAAAGCCATAACCAAAAGATGCTCGATGAAATACTCGAATACCTGCAAAATAACTACAATGACGCAAACATATCTTTACAAATCCTGTCATCCATGTTTAAAATCTCCTCTTCTTACCTGTCCCAATTCTTTAAGGAGCAAACAGGGCAGAATTTCAGCGAATATTTGGAGGAAATACGTATAAAGAAAGCCTGTGAGCTCCTTTGTGATCCGAGCCTGACTATTGAAGAAATCTCGGGTTATGTTGGATATAATAATTCATATTCATTCCGGCGCGCATTTAAAAGGCGTTTAGGCCAGCTTCCGAACGAATACAGAGAATGTCTATGATTCACCTAATACATCTCAATCCGATAAATTAACAGCATTCTGAAATTTTGTGCTTTTATTGAATAATTGTTTCCCACAATTATTATTTTTTGTTTTGTAATCAAATTATCGTTTCTATTTTTCCATACGGTTTTATGTTAGATTGTTTTTAGCGAACAGCGAGGGATATAAAAATGCTAAGTAAAAGAACAGTAAAGAAATCAATTCCAGCGATAAATAATTATAATGGGAAAAAGAAGCTTATAGCAATTTTTCGGCACTGGCAATTATATATTCTGCTGCTGTTTCCGGTTGTGTGGACTTTCCTGTTCCGGTATTATCCGATGTACGGCGTGCAAATAGCATTCAAGGATTTTAATCCCGGCCTTGGGATCCTGCAAAGCAAATGGGTTGGACTTAAGTATTTCAGGATGTTCCTGACATCACCGCAGTTTGGACAACTGCTCCTCAATACATTCTCGATCAGTATTTATTCCATCCTTGCAAGCGCACCCGTCCCAATAATACTTGCAATAGCATTGAACGAGTGCAAAGTCAGGGTTTTTGCGAAGACCGTGCAACTTGTCACCTATGCCCCGTATTTTATATCCACGGTTATATTGGTGGCAATGGTCAACCAGATATTATCGCCCTATGGCTTGCTGAATAACGTAATTAAGCTGTTCGGCGGAGAAGCGGTCAACCTCCTCGCAAAACCGAAACTCTTCCGTTCAATTTATGTCTGGTCGGGTATATGGCAAGGTGCCGGCTATTCATCTGTAATATATCTTGCTGCCCTGTCAGGAATAGATAAAGAACTTTACGAGGCTGCAAGAATTGACGGCGCAACAACGCTGCAAAAGATTATATACATTGATCTGCCCGGCATTATGCCCACTTTTATCATACTGCTTATACTAAACTCCGCTTCCATATTAAACGTTGGATATGAAAAAATTTTTCTGATGCAGAATCCTTTAAATCTGAACGTTTCCGAAGTAATATCCACGTATGTATACAAAATAGGATTAGTGTCGGCTCAATACAGCTATTCGTCTGCGATAGGACTTTTTAATTCAATAGTATCAATGGTACTGCTTACGGTAGTAAATTACATAGCAAGAAAAACTTCGGAAACCAGTCTGTGGTGAGAAGGGGAATAGCTATGACTCGAAAAATACATATTCGCATAACAATAGGCGACAAGATATTTGATTTGATCAATATGATTTTTCTTACATTTTGCTTGTTGGTTGTATTCCTGCCACTTTTGAATATAGTAAGCCAATCATTCAGCGATCCTCCAAGCGTCCTGGCGGGAAAGGTTATCTTTCTGCCCGTAAAGCCCACATTAGCGAGTTACGAAAGGATAATAAGCAACTCGGTTATTATCAGCGGTTTCGCCAACTCGGTACTCATATCCGTACTCGGTACGCTTTTAAGTGTTTCACTGACTATTATGGCAGCATACCCGTTAGCAAGAAATACGCTTGTCGGAAGAAACGCGATCATGTGGTACTTCGTATTCACAATGCTGTTCAACGGCGGTTTGATCCCGACATATCTCGTTGTCAGAAGTCTTGGGATGATCGATAAGTATGCGGCGTTAATTATACCCAATGCACTCAGCGTCTGGAATATAGTGATTGCTCGCACCTTCTTTATCAATACAATACCCAACGAACTTTACGAAGCCGCGACAATAGACGGCAGTTCGGACATCAGGACCTTTATTCAAATAGCATTGCCTGTATCAAAACCGATACTTGCCGTTATGACGCTTTTTTATGCCGTCGGAATTTGGAATTCATATTTTGACTCAATGATATATTTAAAATCACAGGAAAAATATCCTTTGCAGCTTGTACTGAGAAATATTCTGATTAGTTCCCAGCTTCAGTCCCAGATAATTGAAAGCAGCGGTGGAGCTGATCAGAGCCAGAGTTTGGCCATAGCCGAGGCATTGAAATATGCGGTAATTGTATTCTCGAGTCTGCCTCTGATGATACTGTACCCGTTCATACAGAAATATTTCGTTCAGGGCATTATGATCGGAGCAATAAAGGGGTAAACTGCCTGTCTGAGTACAATAAGGCTGATATATTGCATTCTGCAATATATTAAATAAAATATTTTTATAAGGAGGAATTGGCATGAAAAAAACCATCTTATCAGTGTTAGCCGCGCTTCTGACTTTGACTCTTCTATTGGCTGGATGCAGCACACCAGGCGATTCACAGCAGAAGGAAACAACATCCGCAGTGACCCAGGAAAGCCAGGGTTCAGAATATAATGAGCTTGGTACGTTCCCAATAACAAACACAAGGAAAGAGTTTTCAATCCTGGCGCCGTGGCTCATTAACGAACCCATAACGGAGAATGAGACCGTCATTGAGTATGAGAAAATGACCAATGTTCATATCAACTGGCAAACCACTCCTGCAGACGGCTGGATGGACAAAGTTTCCCTTATTATCGCCAGCGGTGACCTTCCCGATGCCATTGCGTGCGGTACACAATTCGGCGGGTCCATGTTCACTCAATCCCAACTTGATCAATATGGGTCGCAGGGAATTTTCATCCCGGTTCAGGATTTAATCAGGGATCATTCAATACACTTAAAATCTTTTTTGGAAAAAAGACCTGATATTGAATCTTTCGTAACCAGCCTCGACGGAAATATTTACAGCTTCTTTGGTGTAAATGAATGCTACCACTGCAATCACCAGCAAAAAGCATGGATAAATTCCACATGGCTAAAAAACCTGAACCTGGAAATGCCGAAAACAACGGAAGATTTAAAAAATGTACTGATGGCGTTTAAAACCCAGGATCCTAACAGAAACGGAGAAAACGACGAGATCCCGATGGCCGCTTCTGTAGATGGCTGGAGAACAAATATCGACGGCTTTCTGATGTGTGCATTCATATATACCGATTCCGACCAGAACCTGGTATTCGACAAAAACAAGAAAATACAGTATGGTCCTGCCCAAAACGAGTGGAGGGAAGGGCTGAAGTATCTCAGAGACCTGTATGTAAACGAATTAATAGCACCTGAATCCTTCACCCAAAGCACCTCGGTGTTGGCCCAGATCAACGAGGCGGGTGAAGAGCCTGTGATAGGCGTAGGCTTTGGAGGAGTCAATTTCCTATGCTCAGGAGCGGCTGTTTCCGACAAATTCAAGCAGTATGATGCACTTCCGCCGTTGACCGGCCCTAACGGATATGCATCAGTCGCTTCTTATAATAACTTAACACCGGCCGATGTTGGCATCTTTGTCATAACAAAAGCTGCAAAAGAACCTGCTTTGATTATGCGCTGGCTCGATTATTGGTATTCTGAGGACGGCAGAAACTGGCTTGATATGGGTAAGAAAGGCCGTGACTGGCGTGAAGGTGAAGAAGGCGAACTGGACTTTAACGGAAATCCCGCGAGGTATGTTGAAATTACTCCGCACTCAGATCTGCTTGAAAATAATATTATATTAGGTCAGGCTCTGCCGACGATTACAGATGCTGCCTACAGGGAAGGCAAGAAAGTTAACAGTCAGAATTGGCGTGATGGCGACGGAGATGGTGAACTGATGCTGTTCCAGGCAACAAAGCTTTATGAACCGTTTGCATTCCCGAACAGCGAACTTGTTCCCACCATCGTGGCCCTGCCTGACAAGATAACCGACTTCTCGCTCATCAAGACAAGCATTACAGAATATGTAAAACAGCATGTCGCGAGATTTGTTACCGGTGATTTGGACATATTCAGCGATGCTGATTGGGATGCCTACATAAAAGGGCTGAATAACCTTGGTTTGCAAAAATACCTGGATATTTGCCAGGAAGGTTATGAAGCCAAGTATGGAAAGAAATAACCAGGCATGGTGTAAACCTTAAAAAGTGCGGGAATTTTTGTTGTTTGATACAAAAGTTAATACCGGTGATAAGTATAATATAAAAAGGGAATTTTCATAATTCCCTTTTTATATAAAGTAAGCTTTTTAACTCGGTATGGAATATGATACATTAATATCAAGGAGGGTAAAATGAAACGTATAAACATTGATCGGGAATGGTATTTGGATACTAAACAGACGAGCATTAACTCGTTCAGAAATGTTAAGGAATGCCGTGTAGTTAATCTGCCGCATGATTTGATGATCGAAACCGATGTTTCGCCTGACGCAAAAAGCGGCAGGGCAAGCGGATACTATAAAGGCAGTCTTGCATGCTATACTAAATACGTTACAATACCTGAAGCCTTAAAAGATCAACGTATTCTTCTGGAAATAGACGGGGCTTATATGAACACTGAAGTCTATTGCGACGGCAATTTCGTAAAACGCCATCCATATGGCTATACTCCATTTCATGCCGATATTACGCCGTATGTACGGTTCGGCCGTGAATCAAGGATACAGGTAATAGTAAATAATGAAATGCCTTATACGAGCCGGTGGTATACGGGAACCGGCATATATCGTCATGTTGATCTGTTAACTGCGCCGTATGTGCATCTTTCTCCCTGGCCTATCTTTGCGTATACAAACCGAGTAGACGGCAATACCGCCTATATAACTGTTGAAGTAACGGCGGAAAACCATACTTCAAAACCCGGAGTCTGGCATATTGATGTTGAATTATACACCGATGACGATAACCTTCTTTCAGCCACGGGACATATGGCAGTACAGATCCCGGCAATGGGAATACGTACAGGCAGAGTTGGATTGGTTGTTGAAAATGCGCAATTGTGGGATATTGATAATCCGAAGTTATACAAGGTAAGAGCTGTACTGCGGGAATATTCGCAGGTACCCGCAGATGCCTCAGTAATAGATTCTGCTGAAACCCTTTTTGGCATAAGAACCATATCGGTTGACACTAAAAACGGATTTATGCTTAATAACCGCTCTGTAAAACTAAAGGGAGGCTGTATTCACCACACAAACGGCATACTCGGCGCTGTGTCTTTATACGACTGCGAATACAAAAAGGTTAAACTCCACAAAGATAACGGGTTTAACGCGATACGCTGCGCGCATAACCCGCCTTCCCGCGACTTCCTGGAAGCTTGCGACAGATTAGGGATAATGGTTATCAACGAGGCTTTCGACATGTTCAGGATGTCGGGTAACCCGAATGACTACCATGCATATTTTGAGACACATTGGAAATATGACATTGAACAGTTTGTAACAAGGGATCGCAGCCACCCATGTATTGTGTTATGGTCAATATTCAATGAAGTACAGGAACGTTTTGGCTTGTCGGAAGGTTATGCGCTGTCTGCCGATGCGGCGGAGCATATCCGGAAGCTTGACGGAACCAGGCCTGTAACGGGTGCCGTATGCGGACCGCATAACGGGTTGGAAGACGATGAAATGGAAAAGGTATTTAAATCGTGGCAGCAAATTGTCGAAAATAAAAAACTCGGGACAACAAATATGCAAAATGCGTTAGTGCCTTATGGAGATACGATATTTGCCGAAAGGACGGAGCCTTTTGTCGCCCCGCTTGATGTAGTAGGGTACAATTATTATGACGGACGTTATAAATCGGATCATGAAAAATATCCGAACAGGATAATAGTTGGTACGGAGAGTTTTCCGAAAAACATAGCAACCGTATGGAAGCTTGTCGAAGAATGTCCGTATGTCATCGGCGATTTTACATGGACAAGCATGGATTATATTGGCGAAGCAGGGGTAGGCATGGCATTATATGTTTCTCCAGATGCCCGGGATGAACTGCCGGAAGTTAAATACCCCTGGAGAACGGCAAATTGCGGTGATTTTGATTTATGCTGGGATGACAGAGCACAGCTTCATCTTAGGAAAATTGTCTGGGGTTCCGATGAAACTTACATTTTCGTTCACAACCCGGCAAACCACGGAAAAAAAGAAATAATCAGCCCGTGGGGATTCCCGGATGGTGCAAACGAATGGACATGGAACGGCTTTGAAGGATCTCCGGTAAGGGTTGATGTCTATTCAAGGAACCATGAAGTGGAGCTTATTTTGAACGGAAAATCATACGGCAGGCAGCAGGCAGGGAAAGACTTTATCACGACATTCAATATAAAATATGAGCCGGGCACATTAAAAGCCATCAGCTATGACAACAGAGGCGAGAAGGTTTCCGAACATGAATTGACAACTGCCGGTGAAGTTTCAAAACTTATCATTAAACTTGAAAAATCAGAGGCTAATGCTGACGGGCAGTCACTGGTCTATGCAACAGTCATTACGGCGGACAGCGAAGGAAGGCGTGTCCCTTCTGACGACAGGCTCATTAAAGCGGAAGTTTCCGGAGCCGGCCATCTTTTGGCCTTCGGTTCGGCAAGGCCTATAACAACAGAAAATTACACAAAGGGACAATTTACAACATACCTCGGCAGATGCCAGGCTATAATCAGAACCGGTATTGAACCGGGCACGGCAATTTTAAAAGTAAGCTCAGAAGGATTAGGCGAAACAACCGCAGAAATTTCGGTTATATAAATATCAAAACAAAGTGCAATAAACGAGCCCTCGCCCAAATATCGAAACACGGCGGGGGCTTTTCTTTTAAGCCCTTATTTATGCCTTTCTTTATTTTTCCTAAATTAGCCATACTAAAACAGGTATTTTTGAAGAGAATAAAAAAAGAAAACAATCCGGAGCAGTGTTATGGCGAAAAAAATATTTCTTATTTTTACGATTGTGATGGTTTTAATTTCAAGCGCAATCTGCTATTCAATGGTTAATGCGACAATCGGAAGAAAAGCAAATAACTACAAAAAAATCACAACCGATATGACAAATAAGCCGTCAGTTACCCCATTACCGACAAAGGCTGCCGATACGAAAGATAAAAACAGGCAAGCGCATCGTACCGGCATTACAAAAGGCCAAAAATACTACACGTCGTTATCGCCGGAATCGACCGTAAATATTCTGCTTGTGGGTCTTGATCCGACTTATTCGAACTTTGACACCATGGTTATAGTAAGCCTGAATGAAAAGGACAGCGTAATTAGCCTGATAGATTTGCCAAGAGACATGTATATTGATTATACCGATGAACTTTTAAAAACGGTAAAGGAAAAAGCTTATGAGTTTTATAATGAGAAAGGAAACAGGAAACTGAACGCGGCAGCCGCTTTTGGAAGGAAAATTAAATATAAACCTGAAAAAGAAAGATTTTCTGGCAAAAGCGACATGAATTTTCTTACCGATATAATCAGCGAAATATTCGAAATAAACATAAATGATTATATAATAGTTGAAACCGACGGCTTTCGGGAACTGGTGGACTACTTCGGAGGAGTTGTTGTTGATGTCCCGTACTATATGCATTATGAAGATCCTGTTCAAAACCTGTATATACATTTAGAGCCCGGAATTCAGAGGCTTGACGGAGCCAAAGCGGAAGGATTCGTCAGGTTCAGGCAGGGGTACACGCGGGACGGGCGTTTTGTCCAGTATACCCGTTCGGAGAATACATTCGCGTTTTTAAAGGCTTTTTACGAGCAGCATGTTACGTTGAAAAACCTGTCAAAAACCGGCAAAGTATACGAAATCGTGAAGAAAAACACGAAGACGAGTGTCAACAGCCTTGGTGAAATTTACAAGTATGCGCTTTTAGCTAAAAAAGTTCTGGAAAATAAGTATTCAATTGAAACGGTTGAAATCATATGCGAAGAAACGAAAATTATTAACGGCGCACGGTATGAACTGATCAAAACAAAATAAAATTAAGGAAATGGTTCATTCACGTTAAGTAAAAGAACCATTTCCTTTTGCCTTTCTGCTATTCTATCGGTTTGTACTGGTAAGTTACCTGATCGCCCATAATCGTAACGAGGATATATTTCGCGGCATCCTTATTTTCGGCCGACAACCCCTTGACATCAAAGCCGGCTGATGAAAAATACCTTACACCCCTGTCAAGTTCAACACTGTTTTTACCGCCTTTGAAGAAAACCCACACATTGTCGAACTTGTTTTTTGCGTAATTTCCCAATATATCCTTAAAAAGCTCGGCTTCTTTTTTATCACTGAAGTTATCCAGAGAACTTTCGAGGAATAGGAATATATTCTGCCCTTCGAACGAATCCAGTTGCTCCAGCAGCCATTTCCACTGCTCGGGTGCCGAGAGCCTTATGCTTTTCGAACTCATATCAAGCTGTATGAATCTCGATCCAAGCATGTCGAACGAGCGGAAACCTGTTCCCGTTGCGAGCGTGGGATTATTAACGATGTTGGCAACACTATGGGGGCCGGAACCGACAAATGCGCCGATTTCTATATATTTGTTAATCTTATCGGCCAGAAAATCGGTAAGATACCGTTCAACATCATTGGAAGGCTCCCTATCCTCCCCAAATACCGAGAACCTGTAATTATATTCGCCTTTCTCGTAAGTTACGGCCTGGTTTTTAGGATCGACAGGTACCGTATCTTCAGGAAGATTGTTAAAGTCCTCTGCTCTGTCAGTTTTTACGTTAAACTGCAAATCGTCGAGGTAAATATGCCCCTCCTCGTTTATCGGTTTCGGATTTACGACGTACAGCCTTGTAACACGAGCAGGTTTCGGTATATGGGCTATATTGCCCTCTACATACTTCCATCCTGTCCAGCTTATTCCCTCGGCAAACATAACATAATGTTTTTTGCCGTTTGCATCAAATACTTCAGCCCTTAACCAGCTTTTTGTAAACCTTTGGCTGTAAGCCCATAAACCGATTGTTTCGGTCCCGTTGGGGATGCTGATACCATTTTCACCAAGCATTAAATATGCTGCCTGCGTTTCAGGCGTTTCTTTAAAAACATAATCCAATCGTGCACTCGATAAACCCGTATTTGAATATTCATCACTTATTTCAACACCCCCAGGGACCCAGGAAGGATATGATGAAAAGCTAATGTTATTCTCCTCCTCGAAACTATGTATAACCTTTGTATCCCGCTGTTTTATTTTTGTATCCTGAGTCATTTTTTCACGTTCAACGGTAATAATGCTTAAATCGTCGAAATATACCGCTCCTACTTCAGCAACAGGATTTACCTGCACAAGATAGATACGTGTCAGCTTTGCCGGCATAGGTACACCGTTCAAAGGTATTTCTACATAACGCCATCCTTTCCAGTCGAGTTTCGTAAGATCTCCAAGCCTGTATACTCTATTGTTTTTGTCCCTCACTTCAACGCGCAGCCAGTTGGAATTCTCGCGTTCATTGTAAACCCAGATTCCTACACGAATAGCGTTTTCCGGAAGAGAAATCCCGCCGTTCGATAATTCCGCATAAACAGCCCGGCTCGTTTCCGCTTCCTCAAACACATATGACAGCTTACCGGAATAATTTCCACTGTGTTTTTGCTCGTTTGAAATACTGTACGAACCGGCGACTGTTGAAGGGTACGATAAAAAAGAAGCGTTTTGTTTCTCAAAATTATCAACCTGTATGCTTTGCGTCGGCAAAACCGTAACGGCGCAGTATGCGTTTACATCTCCAACCGATGCGCAAATGTACCCGTAACCCGGATTTGTTGAAACGAATGTGCCGCTGGAAAAGAACCCGATACCACCTGTCGTTGTCCATGAAATATCATTCGGGTTAATAACAGCTTTATCACCGGAACCATTTATCCCTATAACAGTGAAATTACTGCGTTCCTTTGATATAAGCTTTAAATTCCGGTGGCTAAGCGTCAGCTTTGCAATCTCCCCAAATACCTGAACCGGCAGTTCAGCCGAAACGTCGCCGACAGTCGCTATAACCTTTCCCTGCCCCGCGGTGGAAGGCTTTAAAACATTATCCGTAAAACTTCCTTCCACGCCTTCAATTTTCCATGTTACTTCTTCGGGATCAATGATAACCGGGTTAAAATACTGATCATAGCCTTTTACTGTAAAGGCTCTTGTTGTATTAACAAAAGTATTCGTATCGATTGTTTCAATATAAAGTCCGGCCAATGGAGAAGGCGGCGCGAATGAAAAAACGCCAATCCCATTTGGAATTCTTCTTTGGACCCCGTCGCTTGGGCTGTTTTGAACTGCTATATCTACGGTGCCGGGCTCTCTTGCCGCCAGAGTTGTAGAACCGCCTCCATCCATACATAAGGCGTTATAAGCCCCAATCTCCCGCATGAAATGTGCCAGTTCCTCCATCGTCATTCCGATACTCTGGGATTGTCTTCCGTCAACCGCAACCATAAAAAGAGTTTTACCATCCTCGGTGCTGCCGACCGCGGTCCGCGGATGCCTTCCGTTAACCGTATGCGAAAAAGACTCGGGGATAACTCCATCAACTACTAGCATAGCTCCGCCCGTTACTGCCATCTTTAATTCTTTCCAGTCAGGTGTTGTGGTTATGTCAAATGCGACCGGTTCCCCAACCTTAAAGTTATCAAGAATTTGATGCCCATATGCTTTTCTTGTTATAACAACGTATCCGTTTATGGGAATTTCAGTTGCCGGCAAGCTTTGCCGGATTTCCTTTACTATTCCGTTTTCTACGACCATTTCTATAATATCATGGTAATATCCGTTCTGCGTGCCAACTGACATTGTGCGCCAATTTCTGTCAATAATCGTAAAATCTTCATAATTCCAAAAAGGCTCGTTATAGCGTGTCACTTTTATTTGCTCGCCGTTCGGCGCATAAAGCGAAATATCGGTCTTCCAGTAGCTGAAAATTGATTTTTTCTCCTTGTTTATCGCAAATGTTGCCATACTGTCATTAGCACTGTTAAAACTCGCATCGGCTGTTTTTAAACTCTGCGCTTGTATCATCGGACCAATCAAGTTTTGGTTGCCGGGCTGTTCCGAAGCGAGAAAAAAGCTTCCGTTAATTGCCGCTATTGCTCCCCATTCAAGCATATGATCGGTCACCGTCAGCGGTTTTTGTATTGTTTCACTGCTTGTCAAAGCGTCAATATGTACGTAAGGATCATTCAAATCAGCCTTCATAACGTATATTTTCTGCCAGCCAAACTCCGTAAAGCGGGTAATGATATCGAGCGTAACTCCCGAGGTTATCGTTTTACTTTCTGCCGTTTGATAAATTACATCGATAATTGGTGTCGATTCTGTATCTTCCTCAACCGGTGGCGGTTCAATCTCTTCCTCAACCGGTGCAGGTTCAGTATCTCCCTCAACCAATGGTTCAGTCTCTTCCTCAACCAATGGTTCGGTATCTTCCTCAATAATCGATGTTGATTCAACTTCTTCTTCAACAACCGGCGTTTGTACAGCCTCTTCCGCCGCCAGGGCAGGCATTACAGGCATAAGTGCACCCGAAATAATTAAAAGAAATGAGATAATAATTAAAACTTGTCTGCTTAATTTCATGAAGCTACCCTCCGTTAAATTTATCATTAGTATCAGCCTAAAAATTGGACGAGTTTTACCATAATAAGTTCCATTTTTTGAAAAAGCGCATTGCTTATCCGAGCTGTTTGTTCTTTATGATTATTTTACCATGAGCACAGGTAAATGAGTATATAACAGTATTTAAATTTCAGTTAAAAAAATGACAAAAAAAAGACAATACTATTACATTAAATATGTTAATATACACCAGTAGCGGGAAAAATGATTGGAATTTTAAAATCCAAACTGTTAAAGAAAGATTGCTCCAAGTATTCCACCTATAAGCGTAAGGGTTATCGGACCAAGTTTTGTCAGCTTCGACGCGGCGATCGTCAGCGCGAATATAATTATCGGGCCTATATTGAATATTTTACCAAAACCTTGTTCTATCAAAGACATATCGATTATTGACGTATTTGCAAAAAATACAACAGCAGAAGCGATCATGCCTACGGTTGCCGGTCTGATTCCCTTGAATGCGGAATCTATAACGCTGCTGGACTTAAATTTTACTATTACGGACGCTATTATCAAAATCAGTATAAATGACGGAAGGGATACTCCAAGCGTCGCAAAAGCAGCCCCGGCAAAGCCCGCGGATTTATATCCGATATACGTTGCGGCGTTTACGGCTATAGGTCCCGGTGTCATTTGGGATATCGCCACCACATCGGAAAATTCCTGCATCGAAAGGCCAAATTTTTCCAGTTCCTGGTATATCATCGGAAGCATGACATAACCGCCTCCGTAACTGAACATACCTATTTTGAAAAATGTCAAAAACAAAGTTATCAACAGATTCACTTACAAGACCTCTTTATTTTATTAAGCAAACCATATGCGATCCCGGACGCGGCTCCGCCGATAACCACCCAAATCGCATGAACATCAAAAAACACTACCAATACAAATGACGCAGCCGCAACAACTATTCCCCATTTTTCACGTATCGCGGTTTTGGACATTTTTATCGCGGCAAGTAAAATCAGAGCTGATGCCGATGCTCTTATCCCCAGAAAAAACCTGCTGACAATTTCGTTATCCCTCAAATTTATAATCAGCGGAGCAATTGCCAGAATGACCAGGAAAGACGGCAGTATCATCCCCAATCCCGAAGAAACGGCTCCGGGAATACCCGCTGCCTTTCTCCCTATATAGATTGCGGAATTTATTGATATTACCCCGGGTGTTGACTGCGACACCGCAAATACATCGAGGACTTCCTCTTCGGTAAGCCATCTGTTTTTATCCACGACTTCCTTCTGTATTACAGGAAGTATTGCGTATCCTCCGCCAAAAGTAAATGCGCCTATTTTAAAGAAAACGGAAAAAAGTTTTATTATTGTTTTTACGTCCACTAAATCACATCCAGCCAATAGAAATCGCAGCTTCCGGCAGAGTCAAATTTCCACCGGGTTGAACTCCATCAGCGCTTAACACTAACTGTTATGAGCGCCGCATAACGATTACCCATATTTCGACAAAACCTATTTTATCAGATACCACTCTTATGTACAAACTTAAATTGCTAATTGCGTGTTCTCTGCCTTCGTCCGTCATCTTTATTGCACAATGGTTCTTCACAATTACTGTGCGTCTAAACAAATAGCCCATAGATACGCTCCGAAACAACAGCGGTTGATTTGCAATGCGGTTCGTCTATAATTTAGTGTTTCCTTTTCGATTTGGTTTTAGAAATGATAAAATAGGGTTAACGACAAGAACACATTTAACTCAATAAACATTTTTCTTATATTAAAGTACCGCTATGGAGGAAATATACTTATATGAATTGCAGCAACGATAAAACGAAAATTATAAATGGCTGTCTGATACGTTACCGGGAGGCCGGAAAGGGACCGCTATTATTTCTCGTGCACGGAATCGCGGGTTTTTTGGAAGAATGGGAACCTGCAATGGAAATTCTTTCTGAAAAATATCGTGTCATAGCCCTTGACCTGCCCGGTCACGGTTTGAGCGAAAAGCCAGACATTGAATATACCGTTGATAATTTGACCGACTACCTGAGAAGCTTTATATTATCCTTTACCCCAGAAAAAATTAACCTTGCAGGACACTCTTTAGGCGGTTCCATTTGCCTGAATCTGGTCTTACGTTACCCGGAAATCGTAAAACGGCTTATTATCATAAACAGTGTTTTTGAAAAGATACCTTTATACATAAGGCTTGCCTCGTCTTCTTTTATTCCCCGTTTGATCATGAGAGTTCCGTTTTTTATAATAAAGCTTATGTCAAAAAGAAGCATTTACAAGAAAAACCGGATTACCCCTGAATGGGAACACTTTTCGTACGTCTATATAAATACACCGGGAAACATAAAAACAATGTTTTCCGTAATCCGGTCGAACATCTCATTGAGGGGAATAAATTATGAATTGCTCGATTCATTCAGAAACGGTCTGAAACAAATTAATATACCGGTTCTTATCCTGTTTTCCGAAAAAGACAGAATTGTTCCAAAAAGCAATTCTCATCAGCTTAACAAGCTTATCAGTACATCCAAAATTATTGAATTTAAAAATTGCGGCCATGAATTGCAGTATGAGGATTATCAGCAATTCTGCAGGGAAGCTGAAGCCTTTTTACGCTGAAGCACCACCCTCGCGGGCGTATGGTTTTGCTACTTGGAAACTTTCATTAATTCAAGAACCTCTTTACCCAGTAACTCGTCTGAAATATTTTTAGGAAGTATTTTTTCATATCCGCTGAACCGGAACGAATACGAACCATCAGAATACCTTATCGTGGAATTCAGTACAATCCCGTCATCATTGCTAATAACCGACACACTCTTTTTTCCGGCGGAATAATCTTTCCAGGCATAGAATCCAAGCCTCTTCATTAATTCTTCGCTTTCCAGCATTTTGCCGCTTGACGACAGCAAAAGGCCTTTTCGGACGGATGCCCCAAGCTCAGCCGCTGTATATGGTGTTTTAAGCGACAGCGGATATTCTGAAGCTTTTCCTCTCTTTAGCTTGTCCAGAGAAAACGGGATTATATCTATATTTCCTTTTTTATCTGTAAAAACGCTTACGTTTCCGCTGGAAGTATTAATATTATCCCTGTTGGCATTGAAGTTTTGTTTTCTGTTTGACTTAATCCTGACATATAAAAATATCGCAACAATACAAATGACAAAACCGGCTAAAACCCACATCATTCCGCATACACCTTATTAGCGGTCAATACGAATATGTTTTTATCCGGCCTGCTTGACATGCTTTCTATCGTAATACTGTAAAAACCGATGTCAATAAGCCATTTCTCAAGCGCAACAGGATCCAGTCCCATATGGAAGTCATGCATGTTGTTTTTAAATGCTTCATCTTCATATGGAAGAAAATCGGCAATAAAAAGAATGCCTTCGGGTTTTAAAACGCGATGGAATTCCGCAATCAATTCCCTGGGTTCTTCAATATGATGCAGAATCATTGACGCGCAAACCAGATCAACTGACGCGCTGCGCAGCGGTACTTCGTTTATGTCGCATTCAAATGTCAATATATTTGCAATTCCCTGCGATTTTGCCTTGCGTTCAAGTTCGTCAAGCATTGAGCCTGATGTATCGATTGCTATTATTTTTCTCGCATAAGGGGCAATTCCTCTTGCAATAAACCCATCGCCGGCTCCATAGTCAAGTACGGTCATGTTATCTTTCAGAAAACCCGAATCAATAATTTTGTTTATTATTGAACTGTCATAGTATTGGCTGCTGATTTCTTCCCATTTCCCTGCAACCTGTTCAAAATATTGACGGGTGTCCTGCTCGCTCGAGGAATAATCTTTAGAGTTGCCGCGAGACAGCCAGTCAATAAGCGCCCTTTTTGAAAAACGCCATTCCCTGCCTATTTTCCTCGCAGGAACATTTTCCTCCTTCAGCAGCTTAATAAATGTCTTCATGCTTACTCCAAAAAGATTGGCCGCTTCTTCCATATTAAGTATTTCTTTTTCCATTTGACCCTCCAGGCATTGAAATGTGTAATTTTTTTGGTGTAAACCGGTCTGCCGCTTTGGCTTTATTTATCAGTTCCAGCCGTTTATATAGCGTTCTTGTTCATCGGTAAGCCTGTCAATCTTTATGCCGAGGCTTTCAAGCTTAAGAAACGCAATTTTTTTGTCTATCTCTTCCGGAATTTCAAACACTCCCGGTCTTAAAGCATTCCTGTTTTCAAGAATATATATACTGGCATATGCCTGTACCGCGAAACTCATATCCATTATCTCAGCGGGGTGCCCGTCTCCGCACGCAAGGTTTACCAGTCTCCCTTCCCCAAGCACATAAAGATTGCGCCCATTTTCGAGGGTATAACATTTGATATTCTTCCTCGTTTCGGATATATTCTTAGAAATATCCTCGAGATCGGGAAGCCAGACTTCAACATTGAAATGCCCCGCATTGCATAACACAGCTCCATCTTTCATTTTTTCAAAGTGCCGCTTCACGATCACTTTCTCGCATCCGGTAACCGTAATAAACAAATCACCGATTTCGGAAGCCTCGTCCATTGTCATAACCGTAAAACCGTCCATTACCGCCTCAATTGCCTTAACGGGATCGACTTCGGTTACTATAACCTTCGCGCCAAGCCCTTTTGCCCTCATCGCAACGCCTTTGCCGCACCAACCGTATCCGGCTACCACTACGGTTTTACCTGCAACTATAAGGTTTGTTGTTCTGTTTATTCCATCCCAAACCGATTGACCGGTGCCATACCTGTTGTCAAAAAGGTGTTTGCACATCGCATCGTTAACAGCCATCATCGGTATCATTAATACCCCGTTTTTCTCCATCGACTTTAAACGCATTATTCCCGTTGTGGTTTCCTCGCACCCGCCGTAAACACCGGACAAAAGGTTCCTTTTCCGCGTATGAAGGGAATGTACGAGATCTCCTCCATCGTCAATAATGATATGAGGACCGTGTTCCAATGTGAGGTCGATATGGTTGTTGTATTCGGATTCCGTCGCGCCATACCAGGAATAGACTTTTATGCCTTCGGCAGCCAGCGCCGCCGCCACATCATCCTGTGTTGACAACGGATTGCTTCCGGTGACCGCTACTTTCGCGCCGCCCGATGAAAGAACCTGTGATAGATATGCCGTTTTTGCCTCGAGATGAATTGACATTGATATCTTTATGCCATCAAACGGACGATTTTGTTTAAATTCATCCTCTATCTTTCTCAAAATCGGCATATTTCTTTTTACCCACTCTATTTTCTGCCTGCCTGAGGGAGCAAGATTAATATCGCGTATTACACTATCCATTTTTACTCCTATAATTCATTTATTTAGCTATTGGTTAAACTTTCTTAATTATATCATCCGGATTTTTCAATTTCAAGGCTATTTGCAACTATATTCAGTTATATCTTATTTATTTTCAGTTTACGTATCTTCATGTTCCCTTGAAGCAATTTGCGGTAAATTATGTCCAGTTCTTTATTGTTTCGATGATAAGCGCTTCAAACTTTTTCTCAACCATTTTCCCTGTTTCAATAACTTCTTCATGGGTCAGCGGCTTGTCTGTCACTCCCGCGGCCATATTAGTCATACAGGAAATCCCCAGTATTCTCATTCCCATATGCCTGGCCGCAATGGCTTCCGGGACGGTTGACATACCGACCGCATCCGCTCCGAAAGCTCGAAGCGCTTTAATCTCGGCCGGAGTTTCAAAAGACGGACCTTTGGTATATCCATACACACCCTGTTTAATTTCACAATTTAGGTTTTTCGCGCACATTAACGCTAATTCGATAAGATTCCGATCATAAACACGGGTCATATCCGGGAATCTTGGCCCGAATTCATCCATATTTGGTCCACGCAGCGGATTTTCCGCAAAAAACCCTATATGATCCGTTATAAGCATAAGGTCTCCGGGTTTGAATCCGGTGTTTACAGCACCGGCGGCATTTGTCAGTATAAGGTTGTTTATGCCGAGGAGCTTGAAAACACGCAGCGGAAAAACAACTTCCTGCATATTCCATCCCTCGTAATAATGGAAGCGCCCTTTCATAGCAATTACACTTCTACCGCAAAGCTCCCCATAAATCAGCATTCCGTCATGGCCCGGAACCGTCGTTTTCGGAAAATTCGGTATCTGTTCGTAATAGATTTCTCTTTTATCCGAGATGCTTTTCGCAAGATTTCCAAGACCTGAACCAAGTACAATGGAAACAAGAGGTGTTTTTCCGATTTTTGATTTCAGGTATTCGGCCGATTCTTTAGCCATGCTCATATAATTTTTCATAAGAACCTCCCTGGAAGCGCCATTTCAGGCTGAAAACAAGTTTCATGTCAATATTAACCGAATGCATTTGCTTTGTCAACGCACGAAACACCCGAACCAGGACTCGCTGAAATATTGTTCATCCACCGCTTATTGAACTATTGTATAATAGTTCTTCAGGACAAGCGGTAACATAGCGGGTGGTTCGGGTGTTTTCGGTGACGACGGGCGACATGCTTCGAAGCCCTGCTGCCTACAGGCAAATGCGGAGCGGGTTAATGAGCGACCCGGGATATGGAGACCTCTCCGTAAACGTAAATCATGATCTGAAGCGTGTCGAATGGTTTGTGCTTTGTCGCCCCAGGAACCCGAAACACCCGAATCAGGACCCGCGGAAATAAAGCAGAACCCGAAACACCCGAACCAGGACTCGCGGAAATAAAGCAGAACCCGAAACACCCGAACCAGGATTCGCTGAAATATTGTTCATCCACCGCTTATTGAACTATTGTACAATACCGTCAACAAAAAGCTTCATTCGCAAGAGCTAGTAAGTTTCGCTCGGGCAAGTCGAAACTCGCAAAAATGCTATGAAAATTTTTTGCAGGAAGCATTTTTGCTCAAACAGTCGACTTGCTTACCCTCGCTCTGACTGTATATCTCTAATGCTTCATTCCGCTATAGTTTCCGTTATTGTACAATAGTTCTTCAGGGCAAGCGGTAACATAGCGGGTGGCTCGGGTAATTTATGCTTGATTTATTGTACAGCGTAATTTATACTGTTTGTAAAACATGGCAGAATAATGTCATAAAGCGTGATTTCGCTATTATAATCCAGCTACGTCGGAGGTTATTCATATGTCGGACAAAAGATATAAACTGCCGCTTGGCTTTAAGGCCTCAGGGGTACACTGCGGAATAAAGAAAAACGGGAACAAGGATTTGGCTTTGATTGTTTCCGATATACCCGCGCAGGCAGCCGGTGTATATACAAAAAACATTGTAAAAGGCCACTCGCTGAAATGGACAATGCAGCATGTCAAAGGCAGCCGCGTCAAGGCAATAACGATAAACAGCGGCAACGCGAATGCTTGTGTTGGTCCCGCAGGCGACGCCGATGCGGAATTAATCGCTGATTATACCGCAAAAATCATCGGCTGTGATAAAAACGAGGTATTGCTCGGTTCAACGGGCGTAATCGGGTTCCGCCTTCCAATACAGAATATCAAAGCAGGGATTGATAACGCGTATGAGAAATTATCTGCGGACGGCGCTTCTGACGCCGCAAGCGCGATTATGACCACGGACACGATTAAAAAAGAAATATCGGTTGATATAAACCTTTCGGGTAAAACCGCAACGATATACGGAATGGCAAAGGGTTCCGGAATGATCCACCCGGATATGGCAACGCTTATAGTAGTTTTCCTAACCGATGCGGCAATATCCGATGAGATGCTTCAAAAAGCTTTATCCAGCGCTGTAAATAAATCATTCAACAGGGTTTCGATAGATGGTGACATGAGCGAGTGCGATATGGTTTTGATGCTTGCAAACGGGAAAGCCGGAAACCCTGTAATAGAACAGGAAAATGACGACTTCAGGATTTTTGCCAAAGAACTCGAAAAAGCCGCAATTTATCTTGCAAAATTGATCGCGAAGGACGGCGAAGGCGCTACGAAATTGGTTGAAATCCGCGTAATAAATGCTCCGGATGACAATACCGCGCATGTTATTTCCAATGCCATTTCCAAGTCCCTGCTCGTGAAAACAGCAATATTCGGCCAGGATGCCAACTGGGGAAGAATCATAAACGCTATGGGATATTCGGGTGCGTTATTCAATCCCGAAACAGTTGATATTTGGCTTGGTGGCTTACAGGTATGCAAAGATGGAACAGGCCTTGTTTTTGATGAAGAAAAAGCCGCTGAAATACTAAGCAGGGATGAAATACTGATTGCGGTTGATTTGAAAATGGGTACTTCTTCCGATACTATGTGGACTTGCGACCTTTCCTATGATTATGTAAAAATAAACAGCAGTTACCGCTCATAAGTGCTGCTTGGAATGTTCTGTCTATTTTACGGAAAAGGAACGAAAAAGCTTCAAAAAGCACATAAATCGGCATTTTTTATTGCCTATTGTTTATGTTATTGATAAAATGGTAAATGTATAGTGGTATTGTTTTACAACTGAAAACAGTTATTATAGGGGGTTATAAGATGGCAATCCTTCAATTTGTCAAGTTCAGGGTTGGAGATGAAGAATTCGGTGTTGACATCAGACAGGTGCGTGAAATAAATAAGTTGCAGGAATTTTTTAAAGTTCCGACTACCCCGCCTTTCATAGAAGGACTGATTAACCTTAGGGGCAATGTCCTGACAGTTTTCAATTTACGGAAACGCCTGGGGATGCCGGACAAGGATTTTGATGAAAACAGCAAGATAATTGTCGTTAATTATAAAGATTTCCTGGTTGGTTTCACGGTTGACATGGTATCTGAAATAGTGAAAGTGCCTGAAGAAGACATTGAAAATACCCCACCGTCTATTACCGGTTTTGAAAGACGCTTTTTATCGGGAGTTGCAAAAGTCGGTGAGAAGCTTATCTTAATGCTTGACCTGGAAAATGTTCTTTCTCCCGACGAGGAAAACAATATTAAGGAATTTATTGATGAAAATAAAGATTCGGTATTGGAACAACAGTAGTTTTATATATCAAGTAAAAGCCGGCGGCAATATAACCGCCGGCTTTTATTCTTTATTATCCTTTTCACGCATATAAATAAATGAGATCCTAAACATAGGTAATAATAATGTATATTCTCGTGTTAACACGCAGAAAATATCTGCTCATTACTGTCATATCAATTATTCTTGTGCTGGCATATGCATTGGTCGGCATTATCCGGCATACGCTGCCTGAAACGGAGATTGTAATAGCCCGGCGAGTTTCGTTGATTTTGCCGCATTCAACAAAGATGTCGGACATATACATGTCATCGAAAGAAAGCTCTCCGATAATCGAGACCGGGTTGCGTTTTGAGGACAAATGGAAGACGGCGACCATACAGCAATACGATATGTCGGAAATCACATTTCAGTACCCTGACGCATTAAGACTGGATGAAATCATTAATCTCGGGCAGGAAATAAGAATTCATATGAATTTCCATCATACAAACAATAAAGTACACGGTTTTTTTCAGGTGTGGAAATTGGATCGGAATTTGGAGGAATTTTTGAACGAATCAAAGAAATATTCTTCAATGACTTTTATCAACTTCAGCGAATCAGCCATCAAAGTCCAGGAACTTAACGGATTTATGTGGGAATATGTTTTTATGGATACAAAAAACGACATAAAGGGATTCGAAGTCTTTCTCGAAAACGGAAACGAAATGTACCGTTTCTCGATGTTTGTTTTGAGTACAGATTACAAACCACAATATAAAAGAATTTTTAAACGGATGTATAAATCTCTTAGAATAAAGAAAGCAGCCATATTGCCTGATTTAAGTTTTGTCGGATTTGAAAGCCATCGGGAACATGCTATGCGAACAAAATACTGATTTTTTATTGCCCATTTATATGCTTCTTAACCGGGAAGCTATTTTTACGCAATTTTTCCCGCTTCTTTTCGCTTCGTACAGGGCATTATCGGCGCTGCTTATAAGAGACGCGTCGTTATCGGCCAAGGCAGGGAAAGTGGAAACCCCCATGCTCACGGTCACAGAAGCGATGACATTTTTGTCTTCAATAGTCAAAGAGGCTATTTGTTTTCTCAACTCCTCGGCTTTTTCATAAGCTCTTTCCGTTCCGGTATGAGGCAGCAGAATAATAAATTCTTCTCCCCCAAACCTCGCAACCAAATCGTCTTTTCTAATAGACTCTTTTACCGCTTGAGCTATTGATTTTAATACAACATCTCCGAAAAGATGCCCATATGAATCATTAAACAGCTTAAAATCATCAATATCATACAGAATGACCGACACTTCATAGCCTTGCTGTTCGGCATGATCAAGTTCTTCCTTCAGACGTTTCTGGAAATAAATCCTGTTATAAACCTGTGTCAACCCATCCGTATTAGCATACTCCTGTAACTGTTCATACAACCTGGCATTATCTATCGCAATACTTACCTGTTGCGTAATAATCTCAAGAAGCCTTACATTATCGTCATCAAAAGCATCCGGTATGCTGTGTTCAATCAGAACAAAACCATGCGTTTTATCCTTTACCTTTAATGGCGCGCACAATAGGGACCTTACATTTCTTCCCCTCGTAAAATCATATTGATCGGGATCAACAGCGTTGTTTAAAATTGTACGGCCTTCATCAATAGCCTCTTTCAGCGCGGGGCTGTTTATATTGTCGGTTAAAATAGCCAACTCCCGTTTATTGATTATATTGGAAACCTGTACTTTCAACCTGTTTCCCCCGATGCCGTAAAGGGCTATGTTTGAAGTGCTTACCCCCATAACACCGATTATCACATCATTCACAAACTGCAGCAGTTCATTCATATCGAATATTGAACTGATAGCCTGTGATATTTGCTGTAAGGTAAAAAATTCGGCAAGGCTTGAAGTTAATCTTTTATTTGTATCCTCAAGCTGAATATTAACCTCCTTCAGTTTATCAAACTGTTCCTGCTTTTCTATCCTTGCCTGTTCAAGCTGGGCGTACTTCCTTCCAAGCTGGGCAACAAGATTCTGATTATCCTGTTCGCTTTGCCTGAATTGCTTATTAAATACACCGAGCAGTTTTAAAAATAGAAGGGACGCTATGTATACACTCCCGATAAGCATTAAGAAAGCCGGATTATAACGGTTGACCTCATATTCCCGCATTATTCCCGGAATGTTTTTTGAAAGGAAAAACGCTGATGCCTGTACGGCAAAGCCTATGAATAAATATGGAAGAGATGTTGAAAATCCTCTCGTAACACATACGCTAATAATTGGAAGAAGCACGATGAAGTAAAAATAATGTCCGTAATTCATCGTGCTTAACAATATAACAATGAAAATAATGTCCAATACTTTTAGCAAAGTATATTTAAAACCGGGTACCAATTGTTCTTTCCTTATTTTCAGCATTCTGTATATGGAAACGGCGATAATAAAAACAAAAACCGCAAGCTGGACAAAAAAGGTGTGCCATTTAAACGGCGTATGCTCTATAACATAACCCGTAAATGTATCGGCGGTTATCAGGAACAGCATAACAGCCCATAGAAAGTCGGAAATTATTTCTTCATACTTTCCAAGGTCATCCAATAATACATTCCTTTGGTCTTCATAGTCCCCTATTTTTGTTTCTTTTTTCATTTTAATACTTTTACTTCTCCCAATATATCTGTATAGTATCCCCTGCTTTTATCGGATCCGTAAATCTTGCGTCTTTCCCATTCAGTTTCAATACAACGATGCCCTGAGGTTTTGATATATCAAAATCAATATAGTTAAAAATATCAATAAACAGATGGTGTTTATCGGAATTTTCGATAAATACAGGTTTACCGTTCACTGATACATAGAAACCTTCCTGTTTGCCTTCATTTTTATTATCGGCATTGCTGCCTGTTTCGTAAGAATGGGCAACTTTTAAGCCTGTTTGCAACGGTTTTTCGTTATACTTATAAATACTGCCGGGTTCCTGAACTTCCGTTTTCTTTTTTTTGACACACTGTACATCATTGGACGCGTTAACTTTTTTATCACCGGGCGCCTGCTTGCCGTCGACCAGTATTATATATTCATCGGTATTTATTCTTAAAACATTAATTATTTCTTCAACCGTGTAAGAACTGGATATCCGTAAATCGTCATTCCCGTTAACCTTTGCGTCGGGACTTGCCAGTTCTCCGTTTAAGAACAGTTTATTCGGCAAATAGTACTTGTCATCGCCAGTTTTTACACAAAGCGACGGCACGGTATCGATGAGATCGCCCGCCTTAAGAACCGCGTCACGTCCGTTCACAGCCTTTTTTATCGTTATTTTATCTCCAATTCGCAGATGTGTACCCAGATTTGCCGTCTTTCCGTTAACTTCTATTTTCGCCGGTCTTCCCAGACTGCCTTTAATGGTTTTTGGCTGCCCGTTTAAAACAAATCTCAACGATTTTCCGGCTTTGGCAATCAGTTGTTCCGGAGTATAGTTCAAAATGACAAGGGCATCCGATACCGTCATCCTGCGCGCATTAAAAAGCTGTACTTTTTTCCCGTTTACCGTTACGTAATAAAAGTCCTGTCCGCGCTGCAGGAAACTTGTTGCCATAATACCAAAGGGTGTAATGCATTCAGGTCCCGTCAGATTATCACCGTCGTATATAATGTTTTTCGCAATGCTTCTATTTCGCACCGCAACCCTTGATTCAGGCAGCCCGAGAAGTTCCGACAGCAGTTTGCTTAACCCTTCCGTCTGGCTGCCGCCCCCGACAAGAAACACTGCGTTTGGAGGCTTCCCGCCGTTATATTCGATGATTTTTTCAGCTATGCTTTCAGCAAGCTGCCGCGTTACCGGTCTAATGGATTCAATCACTTCTTCATATGATACCGTAACTTCATTATCCAAAACATCGGTAATCTTGATTGGGGCCTTTTTATCTTTTATTGAAATCTTTATGCGTTCGGCAGTATTAAAATCAACGAGGTAATGCTGCGCTATGGCTTCGGTTATTTCATCCCCGGCAATGGAAACCATCGCGTATGCGCAAACCGTTCCGTTTCGGGTAATCGCGATATCGGATGTTCCCGCTCCGACATCAACCAATGCGAGATTCAAGAGCCTTAAATCTTTAGGTATCGCAATATTTATCGCCGCTATCGGTTCAAGCGTAAGGTTTACCACTTTAAGGCCAATTCTCTCCATAACGGCGTAGAGGCTGTCGACAACAATATGAGGCAAAAATGTGACGAGCATGTCCGCGCCTATTTTGTAACCTTTATGCCCTATCAGCTCGGAGATGATAAAATCGTCCAGATAATAACTTACGACAGTATACCCGACACAATGAAACTGGTTTCTTTCAGATTTCAGTATTTCTGCTTCCAGATGGCGCTGTGCTTTTTGAATGCCTTCCATAGTCAAAGCGCTGACAATGTTTTCATCAATTACTGTGTCTTCACCAATATCTCTTTCCACTTTTACCCGGCTGGTTAAAAGAACACGCCCGGCCGCCGCTATTGAAACCTTTGACAATTCTATCCCGAGCCTGTTTTCAAGACTTTCCTTTATTTTTTTTGCTGTATCGCTGACTTTTTCTATATCATGTATCTGACCGTCAATCATTGCCCGCGTTTCATGCTCCGCAATTTCCGCCGCAAGCACGCGGAAGGATTCATTGCCTTGCGGAACGCCGACAACGCCGACAACCGTGCGTGTGCCAATGTCCAACGCAAAAATAAGATCATCGGGATTAAGCCCTATAGACTTGTTTTCTTCGCGTTCCCGGGGTATTGGACTGTTAATACCATCGTTTTGCATAATAGCACCGCTTTTTTCAGGCAAACCGATATACACTCCATAAATAAAAATCATATTACAGGCCGGAATAAAGTGCTGCCCATATTTAAAATTATCCTGTATGGGCTATTCCGGCACCTATAATTTTTCTTTATGATTATTTTAGCTTTTTTATCCCAATAACGCAATATTTGTCACGATTACGTCATTTTTCGGTTTTTTTATTTCCAAAAACGCAATACGGCCTTATAGTGCATGAACCGCACTCGGGACTCCTGGCCTTGCATACCGCGCGGCCGTGAAAGACAAGCATATGAGAAAAGATAGTCCATTTATCTTTCGGAACTATTTTCATTAAATCAAATTCGATTTTCACCGGATCCTCTTCGCGTGTCAGTCCGAGACGGCGCGAAAGCCTTTTGGCGTGGGTATCAACAACTATACCGGGAATTCCGAACGCATTTCCCAGTACAACGTTTGCGGTTTTTCTGCCGACACCGGGAAGCGACAGCAGTTTTTCCATAGTATCCGGGACTTTGCCTTCATAATCGGCAATAATTTTTTGGCAGCACGCAATAATGTTCCGTGCTTTGTTACGATAAAAGCCTGTGGAACGTATATCGTCTTCAAGCTCTTTAATGTCCGCTCCGGCGAAATCTTCAACGGTGCGGTATTTTTTGAATAATGATTTTGTTACTATGTTCACTCTTTCATCGGTGCACTGTGCAGCAAGCTGGGTTGCTATTAAAAGCTGAAGAGGATCGCTGTATCTCAAGGTACAACCGGTCATCGGATAAAGAGTGCCTAATTCCTCTATTATCTTCAGAACCCTCTCCTTTTTTTTCATGACCTCACTCCATAATGATTTTATTATATAATGCAATATATTCTTTCGCTGCTTTATTCCAAGAAAAGTCGCTTTTCATGCCTTTTTTAACTAATTCAAGCCATGTACCGGGCTCATTCCGGTACGTCAAAACGGCTCTTTTCAATGCGTCGAAAAAAGCTTCCGAATCCATATCCTTAAAGCTGAATCCATTTCCATTGTCACAGTCATAGTTCACGTCTATTACCGTGTCTTTCAAGCCTCCCGTTTCACGCACAACCGGTATTGTCCCATATCTGAGACTTATCATTTGACCGAGGCCGCATGGCTCGAATGCGGACGGCATCAGAAAAATATCGCTCCCCGCGTAAATCCTGTGCGCCAATTCTTCATCAAATGCTATCTTAACCGAAACTCTGTCCGGGTATTTTTCCATAAATCTTAAGAAAGCCTCCTCATAAAACGGGTCGCCCAAACCTAACAGGATAAACTGGGTATCCAAATCCATCACCTGTTCAAAGCAATCACATACGAGATTAAGGCCTTTCTGGTCGACAAGGCGGTGGACTACGCCGATAAGCGGAACATCGGATTCAGGCAGGCCCACTTCCCTCTGTAGCGCATTTTTGTTTTTAGTTTTCATCGTCAGGTTCTCTTCACTATACGGGAAATATATCAGCGGATCTGTCAGCGGATTGAAAACTTCGTAACTTATTCCGTTGACAATACCGTATAAGTCATTTTCCCTCGTTTTCAGTATGCCTTCCATCCTTTCCCCATACTGCGGCGTGAGTATTTCCTGCGCATATGTCCTGCTCACCGTATTAATTTTATCAGAATACACAACCCCTGCCTTCAGGAAATTAAACATCCCGTAGAATTCGACGCTTTCCGGTACAAAGAACGATTCGGGCAAATCCAAAACTTCCAATATTTCTTTCCCAAAATGGCCCTGATACTCAAGATTGTGTATTGTAAGCAAAGTTTTAACTCCTTCATAAAACGGGTCTTTTTTCCGGTAATGCTCCTTTAATAATAAGGCAGCGGGCGCTGCGTGCCAGTCATTAAGATGCAGGATATCGGGTTTGAATCCTATGGCTTTTATCAGCTCGAGCGACGCCTTGCTTAAAAACGCGAAACGCTCCCCGTCGTCATGATGGCAGTATATACCACACCTGCCGTAATAGTGATAGTTATTAAGAGTGTATGTCAACACCGGGGCATTTCTTATCCGCTTTGCTATACAGGTCGTGTTACGTTTATCCAGTTCTACCTGAAAATCCGTTACATAATCCATCTCATAATCAATTTCTCTGTAACCGGGTAAAACTACGCGAACGTCATGGCCCAACTCAACCAGTTTTTGCGGCAATGACCCCGCAACATCGGCAAGTCCTCCGGTTTTTGCGTACGGCGCAACTTCAGCGGATACAAATAAAATTTTAAGCCTTCTGCTCATACTTTCCTCCATTCAAAAAAACAAGGCAACCCCGCGTAACGGAGTTGCCGTTTATGATACACGTCAGGATTCGATGCAATCCTTCAACGAAAGGTTTATCCTGCCCTGCTTGTCGATTTCTATAACCTTTACCGGTATTTCATCGCCGACTTTCACAACATCTTCAACTCTGTTAACACGTGATTTTGAAAGCTTTGATATGTGTACCATTCCTTCTTTGCCGGGGAGAAACTCGACAAAAGCTCCAAAATTCATTATCCTCATTACTTTCCCGGTAAATTGCTGTCCAACCTTAATTTCTCCCGCTATTCCCTCGATAATCGAGATTGCCTTTTTACCTGCGGCTTCGTCCGAAGTGGCAACGAATACCGTTCCGTCTTCTTCTATATCTATTTTTACACCTGTTTCGGAAATAATCCGGTTGATAATTTTACCGCCGGGACCTATAACATCCCGTATTTTATCGATATCAATCGTGGTTGTAAATATTTTCGGGGCATATGGCGACAAATGCGGCCTGGGTTTATCTATGACCTTCAGGATCACATCGTTTAAAATTGTCATCCTGCCTTGCCTGGTAATTTCAAAAGCCTGACGGATCATTTCATAGGTAAGACCGTCAACCTTTATATCAACCTGTATCGCCGTTATGCCGTTTTTTGTTCCGGCTACCTTAAAATCCATATCTCCAAAAAAGTCTTCAATGCCCTGTATATCCATAAAAGTAACAAAATTATCCGGATTCTTTTCATCAACAACGAGACCGGCTGAAATTCCCGCCACAGGTTCCCTGATAGGCACACCCGCGTCCATCAGTGCCAAGGTGCTCGCGCATACACTACCCTGGGAAGTTGAACCGTTTGACATCAGAACTTCCGAAACAAGCCGGATAGCGTACGGGAACTCCTCTTCGCTGGGTATTACAGGTTCGAGTGCCCTTTCGGCCAGCGCCCCATGACCTATTTCACGTCTTCCCGGACCGCGGCTTGGCCTTGCTTCACCAACACTGAACGCAGGAAAATTGTAGTGATGCATATACCGTTTCTCTTCTTCTTCATCAACACCATCAAGCATCTGCACATCTCCCATCGGACCTAACGTGACATTCGTAAGGACCTGTGTCTGGCCTCTCTGGAAAAGACCGGAGCCGTGCGTCCGAGGCAGTATGCCAACTTCCGCATACAAGGGCCGTATATCCATCAAACCTCTGCCATCGACCCTTTTATGCTCATATAATAATTTTTCTCGAACTATTTTTTTCTGAAGTTTATAAAATGCTTCCGATATGAGCGAAACTAAATCGGGATATTCCTCATCAAGCTTTTCATGGAGTTTTGCGGAAACTTCCGCGACGTTTTTCTCCCTTGTCGTTTTGTCGTCATTCATTAAAGCTTCTGTCAATTCTTCCCTGCAAAGGCTTTCCACCTTATTAAAGATTTCGTCGGGCACAACAATCGAGGTGTAGGTAATCTTTTCTTTCCCAACTTCACGGACTATTTCTTCTATAAAAGCAATTATCCGCTTTATTTGTTCATGCCCTATTTTTATCGCGTCAAGCATTATATCTTCAGGTATTTCGTTAGCACCTGCTTCAATCATTATAATTTTTTCCTTATCTGCGGAAAGAGTTACGTACATACGGCTGTGCTTACGCTGCTCGGCAGTCGGGTTTATAACAACCTTGCCATCCACATATCCAAGAATGACTCCTCCTATAGGGCCGTTAAAAGGAATATCGGAAATGCACAACGATACGATTGTTCCGATGATAGCGGCAAATTCCGGAGAATTATCCTGCTCAACCGATAATACCATATTAACTACTGTCACATCATTTCTAAGATCTTTAGGGAACCTGGGGCGTATCTGCCTATCGATAACCCTTGCGGTTAGTATTGCGCTTTCTGAAGGTTTTCCTTCTCTTTTAATAAATCCTCCGGGTATTTTCCCAACCGAATAGAGTTTTTCTTCATAATCTACATTCAACGGAAAAAAATCAATTCCTTCCCTGGGTTCGGAAGAAATCGTCGCGGTTGACAGGACCGCCGTATCGCCGTACCGCACAAGCGCGGATCCGTTTGCAAGCTGAGCGTACTTACCTAATTCAACTGTCAGTGTTCTTCCCGCCACATCAATTGAGTAAGTTTTTGTCATCAATCAACATCCTTTCGTAAACAATTTATACTGTGAGCGGGGACAAAAGGTCAGGGAAGAACGTACCGTAAATAAAACCATTTACAGAACCCTCTTCTCTGATCTTCTGTAATCCTCGCCCACAGTTCTTATATTTTATGTTATCGGCTTAAACCAAATCTTTATTCATTATTTCACAGTATTTGTTATTTTATTAATATATGGGTCATACTGCTTAATCGGCGCCATATATTGCTTTTCAATAAAAACAGCGGATGAAACTCCGCCGTTTTTTATTTTCTGATTTCAAGTTTTGAAATAATATCACGGTAACGGTTGATGTCTTTCTTCATCAGGTAATTCAGCAACCCTCTTCTTTGCCCGACCATTTTTAAAAGACCTCTTCTTGAATGGTGATCCTTTTTATGGACTTTCAAATGCTCGGTCAAATAGGATATACGTTCGGTCAACAGCGCTATCTGCACTTCGGGCGAACCGGTGTCTTTGTCATGCAGTTTGTAGGTGTTAATTATTTCCTGTTTGGTTTTCTTCGCCATAATATTTACTCCTTTCAATTGTTACTCCTTTAACCCAGTTTCCGGTCGGAGTTTCCGTTAAACCGAGATAAAGGTTATTTCGAATACCGAAATAGTTTATCATATATTTTTTGACATGTAAAGGCATTAAAAATTTACAAGAAAACATAAAAGAATACATTACTGTCTCTTTCGTACCGACTATAATTAACATAAATAATAACAATGCGTGCTGAAATTGTCAGGGGATTTCCCCACCATTTAATCTTTACACTGGAAAGGAAAATATTAATGCACAGAAATATGAAAGAATGGATAAAAAATATTTGTAATGACAATGAAAGAGCCATTATGCCGTTAATAACCTATCCGGGTGCGCAGCTGGTAAAAAAGAAGGTTATAGATATCGTTAAGGACGGCGAGGCACAGTTTGAATGCATAAAAGCTATATGCTCGGCTTTTAATTCTGCCGCGGCTGTAATGGTCATGGATTTATCCGTTGAAGCGGAAGCATTCGGAAGCCCTGTCCAGTTTTCCGAAACCGAGACTCCGGTCGTTTCAGGACATATAGTTAGCAACATTGACGAGATAAACAGTTTGACAATACCCCAGGTGGGAGAGGCCAGAACCGGAGCTTACATTAAAGCGGCGGAACTTGCTTCCAAGTACATAAACGACAGGCCTGTTTTCGGCGGGATAATCGGTCCGTACTCCCTTGCCGGAAGGTTGTTCGGCATGAGCGAAATAATGGTTGCATCAATGTTGGAGCCGGATTCGGTACATGCTTTGTTATCAAAAACAACATCTTTCCTTATTGACTATGCGCTGGCATTTAAAGAAGCGGGAGCGGACGGGATAATAATCGCGGAACCTGCAGCCGGGCTTCTATCGCCGACTCAGTGCCAGGAGTTTTCATCGGATTATGTAAAAAAGATTGTGGACTCGGTACAGGATGAACATTTTATAGTTATACTGCATAACTGTGGAAACACGGAAAATCTCGTAAAGTCAATGCTTTCAACGGGAAGTATCGGGCTGCACTTCGGCAATGCCGTTGATATGAAGAAAATCATGCCGCAGATACCAAACGGAATAGCCGCATTCGGGAACATAGATCCGGCCGGGATTATGAAAAACGGAAGTCCTGAGGAAGTCAGAGAAAAAACAATGACATTGCTTAAAGAAATGACGCCGTATAAAAATTTCATCCTGTCGACAGGCTGCGACACACCTCCGGGAACACCTTTTGAGAATATCCATGCTCTATATAAAGCGCTTGATGATTTCAACGAGGCTCAGAAACAGGCTTCCGCGTGACTACTTAAGCATCCGGACCAGGACCCGCGGGAATAATGTCAAATACCAGCGGGCGGTTCGGGTGTTTTCGGTGACGACGGGCGACATGCTCCAGAGCCCTGCTGCCTATAAGTAACTGTGGAGCGGGCAAATGAGCGGCCCGNNNNAATATGGAGACCCCATTGAGGCTTGTTCTGTTCATACTTGACAAATTCCTGTATAATTAAAGCAGCGAAAGAAATGTAAAATTGTAAGAAACGAGTGGTTTGCAATGCCTCGAATCATCATTCATAAAAACGGACAAACAATAGAAAAAGAGGTAAAGGCTGATATTACATTGTTGGAAGCGCTTCGCATAACCGGTAATTCTCCGCCGTCACCATGCGGCGGAAAAGGTTCCTGCGGAAAATGCCGCGTCTTTGTAAACCGCGGAATAAGCTATTACACCGACCGGGAAAAAAAGCATCTATCCCCGAAAGAGATGAAAAAAGGCGTTCATTTATCATGTATGATCCGCGTAAATGATGATATTGAAGTAACTCTTCCCGATATTCCGGGAAAAGCATCCATACTGACTTCGGCGGAAATAACGGATATACCGGGAATGCCATTGGTCACAAAAGAATTTTATACGCTTCCCGTCCCTTCGATAACAGACCAGTTGCCTGACGACACGCGTCTTTTTCGGACAGCGCTTAAAAATAAAAACAATATCACGGATAACAGTGGCAGCCACAATTACAAATTCGTATATAAAAACCTGCCCCTTGAAATTCTTCAAAGTCTTCCTGATATTATAAGAAAAGAAGAATATCAAGTTACCGTAACTAAAGTGCTGGACGAAATTACCGGTGTCGAAAGCGGCGACACGTCAAACACGCTTTATGGAATCGCAGTGGATATCGGAACAACGACACTTGCAGCCTATTTATACGACATTAACAGCAAAAAACTGCTGTCTGTCGCATCTTTATTGAATCCGCAGGGCAAATACGGCGCCGATGTGATTTCGCGGATTGATTATACAATGAGGGATAAAAACAAACTAAAGGAAATGTCGTCTCTCATACGTTTAGCTATAAACGGGTTGATCAATGAAATGACTTTATCGGCTCAAATCAGGCATACCGACATTTATGCCTTAACGCTGGCGGGAAATACTACAATGCTTCATTTTGCGCTCGGGCTTCCTGCCCGCAATATTGCCGCCGCCCCCTTTATACCCGCGACGCTGTCAAGCTTTTTATTGAAACCGGATGAACTGAATTTTTCAATAAACCCGTCCGGCCGTGTTATAGTTCTGCCTTCCGTTTCGGCCTATGTCGGCGCCGATACGGTGGCTGCCGTTATATCAACCGGCATGCATAATAAAGAGGATATATCCCTGCTCGTTGATGTTGGAACAAACGGTGAAATTGTTCTCGGGAACAGTTCTTTTCTCTATTCGTGCTCCGCTGCCGCGGGTCCTGCGTTTGAAGGCGCGAACATTGCTTGCGGCACGGGAGGTGTTGAAGGGGCAATCAGCGAAGTATTTGTTACGACTGGCGGGACACTGGGCATAAATACCATAGGGAGCAGAAAAGCCGTTGGAATATGCGGTTCGGGCCTTATCGACGCAATCGCGTTCATGCTCGATATGGGCATAATTGATGAAACAGGACGCATAACGGAAAGTACTTCACAGTTATCGCCCGAATTAAGAAACAGGGTTATTGAAATAAACAATCAGCCGGCTTTTGTCCTGTTAAATGCCGATGAAACCGCCTCCGGTAAACCGATTTTTATTACTCAGAAGGATGTCAGGGAAGTACAGAATGCCAAGGCCGCAATAGCCGCCGGAATAAAAATACTTGCCGTCAAAACTGAAATTGATATCAATGAAATAAAGCATGTTTATCTCGCCGGCGGTTTTGGAAATTTTATGCGTATAAGAAGCGCCCTGCGTATCGGTTTGCTGCCTGAAGAATTATCGGGCAGGATATCTGCCGTCGGCAACGCCGCGGGGTCGGGAGCCATTCGCGCCATGCTGTCTATAGATGAGTACAGTGTCGCGTGCGAAACCGCGAAAAGGATAAAATACGTTGAACTGTCGGCTGATCCGTTATTTGCTGACTGCTACACCGATAATATGTTTTTTGATTGATGATCATTTGGTGAGCCTTAAAATCGCAAGGAATTACAAAAAAACATAAAATATTTCAATACCCTGGAATTGCGGGTGTATTATCATGAAAGAGGATTGTTATGGTTCATGAAACGGGTTTTGACATCGATAAAGCGATTGAGGCCGTTAAACATTACAGCAATGCGACACAAGTGTCCGCAATGCTTATTGATGATACCGGAGAAACCTTGTTCAGCACAAACAGCGATACTGACTTTTGCAGTTTCTGTTTTGAACTGGAACCTGATACACCCCCCGGGATGAAATGCAGAAATGCGCATTTGTACGGAAGTTATCAGGCTGAACGCTTTGGGGGGAAATATGTTTTCTTTTGCCCGTATGGAATGGCGCATTGGGCTTGTCCGATAACGATTGACGGGATTATGAAGGGTGCGTTACTGGGCGGGCCGGTTCATATGATAGAACCGGAAGAATTCCTGCTGGAGGAATTATTCAGGAAATATGAAAACAATGATTTGGTTTCGAAAGCAATTTCGCTTTCGAAAAAAATACCAATTGTAAGCACGGACAAGGTAAACAGCCTTTGTGAACTCCTTAGCATAGTCGCTTTTTATCTTTCCGACACCACCTGGTACCAGTACGGCCTGAACCTCCAGGAACAGGAGCAGGCTGCGGATATTTCGGATTATATACACAAATTGAAACGGATCACTGCAAATGATGAAGAAGTGTTGGCGTATTCGCTCGAAAAGGAAAAAGAACTGCAGCACGCTATCGCGATAGGCGATAAAAAGCTATCGCAGAAACTGCTTAATGAAATCCTTGGGCATATATATTTTGCTTCCGGGAATAATTTTGAACTGATCCGCGCGCGAATACTGGAATTGGTTGTAATCCTGTCCCGTGCCGCGCTGGAAGGCGGAGCCGATATAAAACAGATATTCGGTTTAAACTTCCAGTATATTAAACAAATAAACAGATTTCGCAATATTGAGGAATTGACGCTGTGGCTGTCGCGTATAATGGAGCGGTTCACGGATCATGTGTTCAATCTTACAAATATAAAACACAAGGATGTTATTTTTAAATCAATAGATTATATCAGAAAAAACTATATGAGGAAAATAACGCTTGATGAAGTTGCAGCCTGCGTATATTTAAGCCCTTCTTACTTCAGCAAAATTTTTAAACAGGAAATGGAGATGAGCTTCAACACCTACCTTAATCATATACGTATAGAAATGAGCAAAAAGCTCCTGTCGGATCCGTCAATTGCGATAGTTGACGTGGCCAATATAGTAGGGTTTGAGGATCAGAGTTATTTTTCGAAGGTTTTTAAGAAAATGACAGGGCAGAGCCCGAAAAAATTTCGTGAACAAGGCAAGAAATAAACATAAAATTATAGAGGTGATACTATATGAGTATTCTAATGGAAATATCCGAAAACCTGCAAAAAGGCAGAGCGAAAAATGTTAAGGAACTTGTTCAAAAGGCAATCGACGAAGGCTACGGCGTAAACGAGATACTTGAGGAAGGTTTGCTTCACGGTATGGGAATTATTGGGGAAAAGTTTAAAAATAACGAAGTATATGTCCCTGATGTACTTATTGCCGCCCGCGCAATGAATGCCGGAACGGAGCTTCTAAAACCCCTCCTTGTAGACGCCGGTGTTAAAGCAAAGGGCACGGTTATCCTCGGAACCGTAAAAGGAGATTTGCACGATATCGGTAAAAATCTCGTGCGTATGATGATGGAAGGAAAGGGTCTTGAAGTCATCGATCTGGGCGTTGATGTCCCCACTGATAAATTTATTGAATCCGCAATTGAACATAACGCGGACATTATCGCCTGCTCGGCTCTTTTAACCACAACGATGACCGAAATGAAAAATGTTGTCGATAAGGTTAATAGCTCTCCATTGGCGGGAAAAGTTAAAATTATGATAGGCGGCGCACCGGTGACCGATAATTTCCGTGCGAGCATCGGCGCGGACGCATATGCTCCGGATGCGGCCTCAGCGGCCGAAACCGCGCTGACTTTGTGCAAATAGCATAGCATAGAAAAAAGGGGAACGGTTTCTTTTCAATTCAATATGCGTACTAACGGGAACCGTTCCCTTGCTGCATACTGCGAACAGGAACAATATGTGGTTTTTTTGATGCCGGGTTCTCGTAAACAAGGCAAACGATTTTATAGATCTCTTCAATTATTTCGTATGTGAGTACGTCCTTCGGCTTTCCGCTGTATGCGATAGCCCCATTTTTCAGAAGATATATGTAATCACAGAATTCCGCTGCGAGGTTCAAATCGTGAAGGACCGTCACAACAGTCATCCCGTATTCGTATGCCAACATTCGGACGGTCTCCATTATAGATAATTGGTGATGGATATCAAGCTGCGAAACCGGTTCATCCAATAATATGATATTGCTTTTCTGGGCCAGTGCTCTCGCTATGACAACACGCTGCAATTCACCGCCGCTTATGTTTTTTATGCTGCGTTCAGCCAGGTCTTCTATCCCGGCTATTCTCATCGCCCATTGAGCTGTTTCTACGTCTTCTTCGCTCTCGGATGAAAACCTTTTAATATACGGAGATCTTCCCATCATAACAATATCCTGTACGCTGAAATCAAACTCTATATGGGTATTTTGCGGAACGACGGATATTTCCCTCGCCAATTCGTTTGCGGTCATATTTGTAATGTCATTGCCATTTATATATACCGTATCTTTCTGCGGTTTCAGAATAGATGCAATATTCTTCAAAAGGGTTGTCTTTCCTGAACCGTTAGGTCCCAACAGGCCGCAGACCATTCCGGGATGAAACCGCGCGCATATCTCCTCAAGCACCTTCCTGTCACCATATGAAAATTCAAGGTTTTTTACATCAACGGCGTTTTTGGCTTCCATCACATTACACTCCTTTTTCCCTTTATTAAAAGTGCGATAAAAAACGGTGAGCCAAACACGGCTGTTAATGCGCCGACCGGTATTTCGGCAGGCGGGGCTGCCACTCTTGCAAGGGTGTCACATACAAGTAAAAATGCCGCTCCTCCTACAATCGAAAACGGAAGCAAAACCCTTTGATCGGTTCCGACGAGAAGCCGCAGCAAATGAGGGATGATCAGCCCGACAAAACCTATTATTCCGCTTGTCGCGACACACGCCGCAGTTACAATCGAGCATGACGCAAGAACGAGTTTTTTTGTACGTTCAACTTCAACTCCAAGTGTTTTTGCAGTTTCCTCCCCCGTCGAAATTATGTTTAGATCCCTGGCATGAAACAAAATAACGGTCAGGCCCGACAGAAGAAACGGAAGAAGCACAATAATCTTATTCCATGATGGCGAACTGAATGAACCCATAGTCCACATAATTATATAGTCCATCCGATCCCTTCTGAAAATCATTATTAATTGGATAACCGCACTGTTCATAAAACTTATAGCCGTTCCGGCAAGAATCAGGACGGTCGGGGAAATCCTGTGGCCTGTCCGCGATATATTGTATACTATAAAAACTGTCACAACAGCGCCGAAAAAGGCGCATATGGCCGCCGCGCCCAACCCGAGTACGGTTTTGTCAAGGCCGGCTACTATTGCGATTGTCGCTCCAAGACCGGCTCCGGAAGATAATCCAAGAATTCCCGGTTCAGCCATCGGGTTGCGAAAAACGCTCTGCATTGCCGCGCCCACCGCTGCCAAGCCGGACCCCGCCATAATCACAAGAACTGCTCTTGGAAGCCTTAGCTTAATAATAATATCTTCCAAGGATCCTCTTATATTATCAATGTCAACAAGCTTTTGAATACCCGGGATCTTTGAGGCGAGAATGCGGCAAACATCGGCAAATCCGATATCTGCCGTGCCTACAAACAATGAAAAAATTCCAAGCAGCAGCAACCCGATAATACTTATCACAAGAAGTGAATAATAAAATTTCCTTTTTCCAAGGTAAGACACATTGAACCTCCCAATTGTCCCGTTTTAATTAAATCCCGTTAAGAAGCGTTATACGTCTTCTTTTATTGTATAGTCCCGGGATGCATTATTTTTACGAGTTCGAGCAAGCCGTCGGAAAGTCTCGGGCCCTGGATTTCCAGCAAGTCGGGATTAATCGCGTAAATACGGCCTTCCTTAACGGCAGTAAGTTCTTTATAACCGCTTGTTTCCTGAAAATATTTCACTGCTTCGTCGGAGCCGATAATAATATCCGGATCCTGCTCCATAAGTTTTTCGAGGCTGTAAATCCACCCTGTAATATCGGCGGCAATATTAGCACCGCCTGCCATATCAATCATCTTTGCTATAAACGTTTCTCCCGTTGCGGTATAGTCACCGTATTCTCCAAATCCGACAACATAATAAACCGAAGGCCTGTCAAGTCCTTTAACAGCCCCCATCGCTTTTTCGACGTCATTCTTCATACGATTGATTATCTCCGTTGATTCAGATTCGGCATTGAGTACCTTTCCGATTAATCCTATCGTTGCGTATACTCCTTCAAACGATTCTGTCTGGTTTATAAAGATAGTGTTTATTCCCAAATCCATGAGTTTTTTTTCGTTTTCCTCCGTATTCATCGCGGAGACAAATAAAATATCGGGCTCAAGCGAAACAATCGTTTCAAGGTTCCATTCGTAAAAATCTCCGACTGCGGGTATATCCAAAGCTTCCGGCGGGTAATCGCAGAATGCTGAGCGTCCGACGAGCTTATTGCCTTTTCCGAGAGCGAATATAATCTCGGTTATGTCGGGTCCGATTGATATAATGCGCTCCGGTTCATTATCGAGCTTTATGATGCGTCCTTTTGAATCCGTTATCTCAATGGGATAATTAGTATTTCCGGCATCAGGTTCAATATTGTTTTCCTTTGGCTCTGCCGTATCGGCAGGATGATTTGTGTATTTATCGTTTTCCTGTGCCTGTGTTGCTGCCTCCGACGCAGATCTGCCGTGATCGGATTCGTCTGTTGCTTTGTTGCCTGCTAAAAATATAAGAGCAATAATAAGAGCAGCACTGATTACTATAACTGTTGATAATAATACAATTTTTCTTCTCATGGTAAATTACCCTTTCTCATGTATATTTTTTTACTTTAAAAAGCAAATAAAAAAACCTTTCCGCGAGGAAAGGCTTGACTTCGTTCATGCCGGTATAAAAGCAATAAACTTAGTGAGGCCTATCACTCGTAGTTTCCCTCACTTTTATTCCAGGCAGGTATTCTGACTCGGATTCATCAAATATATGCGCCTTCCCATCCAAAGACAGTGGCATAATGCATATATTCTCATCCACACAGCGGCGGGACCGTCCGGGATTTTCACCCGGTTCCCTGCATAGTACGGTATAAACCGTACATATCTGCTATATATTATTTTTTATTAAGTCCTTTATTTTCTTTAACAAAATTATAAGCATTTGGCATTCAGTTGTAAAGGTAATTTTTTGCGATTATTTGGTTAAAATCATCTATTATGGTATACAAGGTTCGGATTTCTTTTAAAAAAATAACCCGTGCTGCAGAGTACCAATACCTGAACAGGCAGAACAATCAGCGCCTTGATAAGCCTGCCTGCGATAAGCACTTTGAATGCATTGCCGTATAATAGCATAATCCAGATCGTATTTAGCCCGAGTTCGACAATTAAAACAACCGATGCCGCGGCCAGTATCGCTCTTTTTAGCGTGATTTCCTTTTTATAAAGAAACAGTCCGAAAATAACGCCCGTTGCAAATCCGCTGATTGTAAACCCCGGGAAAAAAGGTCCATTGGGCCTTATAATCCAGCCGAGAAGATCTCCGAACACTCCCGTAATGCCTCCCGCGACAGGTCCGAAAATCGCCGCCGCCCAGGCAGCGGGTATAAAGGTCAAATTAAACCGCAGATCGTTTGTAATATATATCGCAAGCCATGAAAAAACAGCGTATAGCGCAATAAAAAAAGACATCAGGACAAGTGAATGTATGTCTTTCAAAAAAGAGAACAAGCCTTTTTTACTCATAAAAAAACCTCCTCACCGCACATTGCTTTTTCCGGGATCGGTCGCTGAAAGAAAATATCCTTCAGCGCACCTGCATAATAATACGTGCTACATGAAGAGGAACCCTCCCCCATGCAGCAGCGGGATGCGGCAACCGCACCGCAAGCCTTCGGCTTTTCGTCCGGATGTCAACTCCCCGTTCATCCGGCACTTAACGCGCAATTGCCTACTCTGCTCATTGAGAGACCCTGTATTATTTTATAGTGACATTATATTCTATCCTTTGGGAATAATCAATAGCCGGCATTAAGTCAATCTTTTATAAACACCTTCATATTTCCCTTGTTTATTTCATAAGTCCCTGTATCTTCCTTATTCTTTATTGTTTTGCCGTTGCATAATTCATTAAGCCTTCTTACCGATAATTCGCCCCATAACCTCGGACGCTGCGCCAAAACTGTGGTATAGCCATCTGCCAACGGTTTCGCCGAATACTCCGTTTTGTCAAACACGAAACAAACCGGCGTCATACCAAGCTCTTCCTTCATTTTCGACGCTATGTAGCTGCCGAATGCATCCATGCAGATAAAACAATCAAACGGCGGCGCTTTTTTAAGTATTTCTTTAACTTCCTGCCATCTGGCATCGCCGGCGGAATGTTCGGTATGCTCCATACCAAGAAACTCAAGATCGGGATATTTCTTTATAACCTCCATAAACCCGTTCAACCGTTCTATTTGGTTTAACGTATTTTTAACTGCCTGTGTACCGAGAATTTTGCCCTTGCCGTCAAGTTTTTTAGCGACCAGTTCTCCAAATGTCATACCTGCTTTATAATTATCGGTTCCAATAAACCCGTCCCTTCCAATATCGGGGATGTCGGTATCAAAACAAACTACTTTAATTCCTTTATCCATTGCCCTTTTAAGGCTTTCCCTTACAAGCGGATCATCAATCGGGCCGATGCCTATTCCCGCAACACCCTTTTCTACGGCATCATCAATAATTTCCGCCTGCAATACCGGATCATAGCTGCTTGGTGCCTTCCATATCACATCAACCCCAAGTTTGGAAGCCGCATCCATTGCCCCTTCCCTTGTATCGGAGAAAAATTCTATATCGCTGCATGGTATTATTGCAAACGCTCTTTTTTCTGTTGTTATTTTATCAAAATTGAACTTGTTTATTATATCTTCAAGGTTCTTAATGACTTGATCAAAACTTTCGGAAAGCTGCACCAGTATTTCAGAGGAGTTTATATGGGAGTACATAAGACTGGTTATCTCCTGTGTGGAAGCTGCCGTTTCCTGCGCTACCGAAGCAATATTTGCAATGGAATCATACAGCGTTTGTTTGAATTCATCGAGAATCCCAATACCTTTTTTTACTTCAAGAAGCTGGACAAACAACTCGTCAACCGCGCCGGATATCTTGTTAAATGCCTCATTAGTCTTATTTACCGACTCCGTCTGCGCTTTCAGCGTTTCCGTAGTCGATAAGATTGTTTTTGTCGTAATGTCAACCTGCTCCTGGATACCCACAATAATCTTGTTTATTTCTTCACTGGAAGAGACACTTTGCTGGGCAAGCTTTTTGATTTCTTCCGCGACAACGCCAAAACCTCTTCCCATTTCACCGGCTCTTGCCGCTTCTATTGACGCATTCAGCGATAATAGGGTGGTCTGGCTTGCAATACCCGATATTGTAGCCGTTATTTGACTTATATTGCTCGCCATTTCATTTAGCTCAGAAATTTTCTTATTTATTTCCTCCATATTAATTTCGGTCAGCCGGCTCTTCTCAAGCAAGTCATTGATATTCGCTTTCCCGAATTCGGCCATCTCTTTTGTCAGATCGGCTTTTTGAGTCATAAGTTCCGCAGAACTTGCAACTTCTTCAAATTTTTCAATAAGCTCTGTTGTTACTTTTGTACTTTCTTCAGCATCTTCAGCCTGTTCTGCAGCTCCCTTCGACACCAGTTCGGCAGAAGCCGCTATTTGATTCGCGACATCGGATGCTTCTTTCGATGTTAATTTAACGGTATTGACAAGATGTTTAACCTCACCGGCAGACCTGTCGACATTTGAAAACACATCATTAAAAGTTTGTATAAAACTGTTTATCCCTTTAATAATTTTATCGGCCTGGCCAATTTTCCTGTCATCATTTATTTTAGTCTTCAAATCTCCATTTTTTGCTTTATTTATTGTCTCAGACATTAAATAGAAGATTGTTGACATACTTTTTGATATGATATACTGAAGAATTGTCCCTGCAAATATTATTACAGCCGACACTGTCAATAAAACAGTAAACAGCGGAGAACCTGTGAAGTATGCGACAAGAATTAAAACAACCGGAATAACGACTGAAAACAGGTGCATAATAAAAACAGTATGTACGCCTGATTTATTCCCCTTCATACAGCATGTCTCCTTTAAATTGTATTTTATTTTTTTATAACTTATATATATATCGGCTAAAGAATGAGATTTTTCAACAATATAAATGAATACAAATATAGTACAAAATTAAAGTGATTACGGGCATAAACAGTCATTAATAAGGCACGAAATCACAACGCGCATGAATTTGTTCAAATTCATGCGCGTCCACTTAGTCACGTACATGTAAAATGGGAGATATCCTCTTATACAGAAAAAACGTAATTACGGAACTTAACAGGCCTTTTAACAGGTTAAATGGCATTACCGCCAATAATATAAAACTTCTCAAGTCTGTGATTGAGGGATTGATTTTAGCACCCATTCCAATCAGCGTCTCCATAGGTATGCCGAAAACACTTGCATAAAGCGGAAGCATCAGATAATAGTTTAGTAACGAACTGACAACGGTTAACGATATAATCCCGACAATCATTCCAATTATGGCGGTGCGTATTGACTTGTTAAACTTGTAAATCAGCGCGGCCGGCAGGATAAAAGAACAGCCCATAATAAAATTCGCAAACTCGCCGACGCCTGCCGTCACCGTTCCGTCTATTAATAAATTAAGCAATACCTTTAAAAGTTCAATAACGATACCCGCCGCAGGACCTAACGCAAATGCACCCATAAGAACAACCGCTTCGCTTATATCAAATTTATAAAACGAAGGCGCAAACCACAAAGGTACCTTTAAAGCCATAAGCACAGTAGCTATGGCAGACAAAATAGCCACCCTCGTTATGAATTTTATATACGATCTTTTCTTTTGATTCTGTTCCAAAACAAAACCCCCTTCAATGAATAAAATAGCCCTGTGTTCTGGCACAGGGCATATTATTTCAAATTCGTCTTCTTTCATCCAGACTTTACTGTCGGCTTCGGAATTTCACCGAATCTGCCTTTCGGCTCGTGGGCTATACCACCGGTAGGGACTTTCACCCTGCCCTGAAGACCATATATTTATTCTTTTCATTAATTATATTCAACGGTTCTATAACTGTCAACACTTATTATATAAACTGTATGTCCTCACTCCGTCTATATATCTTAAAACCGGTTTTCTTTTATTTACCTCAGCAGTTCTTTAAAAATATTGTATGTACGGAATATAATAATAATTACTGCATCAGTTGCTTTATCACGTCTTTTATTATTTCATGCGAGAATCCTCTATGAGTAAGGAACGAAATAATTCTTCTTTGTATCAGCGGATCGCTTATATCGTATTTGTTGAATTTCTTTCTCGTAATGCGGTAAGCGATTAAGGATTCATCCATTTCAAACTCGTCAAGTACTTCCGCAATTATTTCTCTGTCAATTCCTTTTTTCTGCAATTCATACATTAGCGCCTTTTTTGACTTTGGTTTAAGCTTAAGACGATCTGAAATATATTTATGCGCATACAGCCTGTCGTTTATGTATCCCATTGATTTTAGCTGCATGACGGCTCCTTCGGCGGTATCTTCGTCAAACCCCTTCCTAATAAGGTTTTGGCGTATCTCATATTCCGTTCTGTCTTTTGAATACAGCATTCTTATTCCGTTCTGCGTTGCTGCCCTTACGTTTATTTCTTCGCGTATCCTTTTGACATCTTCCTCGGTTAATTCACTGCGTTCATAAAGATTCAGCCTTAAATACTCTTCATGGGGCATAGAAAAGGCATACTTGCTATCTATGTATATACTAATCATATCAGGATTATTTTTCTGTTTTACAGCCGATGTAATAATCACTTGACCGCACTCCCCGTATCTTTTTTTACATTATATCATGAATTTTATAAAATCATAAATTCATGATATAATGTTCTCGGGTACCCGTTCGAAAGCTGCAAAACTATACTTCATCGTCCACCACGTGGGCCTCAATGCTGCTGATAAAAGCTTTATCGTATTGGGCACGGATTTTATCTTCGATTTCCTTGCATATCTCAGGATTTTCCTTAAAGAATTTCTTAACATTTTCACGCCCCTGCCCCAAACGCTGTTCGTTATACGAAAACCATGCACCGCTTTTCTTTACGATATCCAATTGGACCCCGACATCCAATATGTTACCCTCTCTGGAAATGCCTTCGCCGTAGATGATATCGAATTCAGCTTCCTTGAACGGAGGTGCAACCTTATTTTTCACTATTTTTACTTTTGTTCTGTTACCGATAGCTTCTCCGCTTTCCTTAAGCGTTTCAACGCGCCGTACTTCCAAACGCACCGATGCATAAAATTTTAATGCACGGCCGCCGGGAGTTACTTCCGGATTTCCAAACATAATCCCGACTTTTTCACGCAACTGGTTTATGAATATCGCCACCGTCTTTGATTTGCTTATCACACCGGAAAGCTTTCTCAATGCCTGGGACATCAACCGGGCTTGCAAACCGACATGGGCATCGCCCATTTCTCCGTCTATCTCAGCTTTTGGCACAAGTGCGGCAACGGAATCTATAACAATAACATCAATTGCCCCGCTTCTTACCAGTGCTTCCGCAATTTCAAGAGCCTGTTCCCCTGTGTCGGGCTGTGATACGATAAGGTTTTCAATGTTTACTCCGAGAGCTTTTGCATAAACAGGGTCAAGTGCATGTTCGGCATCGATAAAAGCTGCCTCTCCGCCGGCTTTCTGTGCCTCCGCGATTGCATGAAGGGCAACGGTCGTTTTACCGGAAGCTTCAGGGCCGTATATCTCGATTATTCGCCCCCTGGGGAACCCGCCTACACCGAGCGCAATATCCAGGCCCAGCGCTCCTGTGGGAATTGCATCGATATTCATATGCGCGGCTTCTCCCAGTTTCATAACGGCTCCTTTGCCAAACTGCCGTTCTATTTGGCTGAACACCATTTCCAATGCTTTCTTTTTTTCATCACCGTTTGTCATAACTTGCCCTCCTGAATTAAAAGGATTTGCCGGATTTTGCTCTATTCCGGCATATTCGAACATCTGTTCTAAATTATATCCGACTTTTTTCCATTAGTCAATAGATTGCAAAAATTTCCCTATAAAAGTATTTGTTGTTATTTCAGTTCATTGCAAATATTTGCTGTTATTGCAACTCTCTACTCTATTATACAGGAACTATTTGTACAATAAAAGGAAACTATAGCGGAATGAAGCTTAGAGATATACAGTCAGAGCGTGGATAAGCAAGTCGACTGTCTGAGCAAAAATGCTTCATACAAAAATTTTTCAAAGCATTTTTGCGAGTTTCGACTTGCCCGAACTGAACTGCATAGCTCTTGCAAATGAAGCTCTTGTTTCCGTTATTGTATAATAGTTCAGGAGTTATGTCCGGGCAGTAACCATTTATTTCCCGGTTATTTCCCGTATTCTTGCCAAAGCCGAGCCGATAAAGTACCTGACATCGTCAATTTTCAGCAAAACAGCGGAAACCGTAAAAGCAATAAAAGCGAATACAAGTTGCACGCCTACTACCAGAATCTCAGTTATCTTTCCTGCAAACGAATAAGTTTCTGCTGCCGGAAACGGAATAACAGCTATTAATAACCAAAGGACAAACCCGGCGATCAGAGTAGAAACGGATGTTTTCGAAAGAAAAACAAAATTATCGGGGAGCAGCGCAAACCCTGTCTTTTTGGAAAACAGTATTACCAACAAAAATGCATTAATCATAACGGCAATAACATATGCAAGAGCGGTACCGACAGCTCCCATATCCGAGCTGTGAAGCAGATACAAATTAACGATTATGTTTATTATTATCGTGCATAAACCGCAGAAAAACGGAATTTTTGTATTCTGTATTGAGTAGAAAGCACGGTTCAGAATAACAACAACCGACTGGAACAGAAGAGCGGGCGCATATGCAAGCAACGCGACGCCGTTCAGCATTGTTTCGTAATAAGTCATATCGCTCCATTTAAAAAGGATCTGCATTATTTGTCGGCTTAACAGCATCAAAACCATCGTGCATGGAATACATAACAACATCACTGTTCTTATTCCTTTGTACAGGACACGTTTATAATCGCTCTCCCTGTCCTCGGCAAACCTGGTCGACAGCGTCGGCAGCATTGCAACACCCATGCTCTGCGCAAAAATACCCAGCGGGAGCTGCCACGTCCTGTTTGCGTTTGTCATCATAGTAACGCTGTTTTGGGCAAACTGCGTTGAAAAGCTCCGGGAAATAATTACGTTTATATACATCACCGCAGAAGCGGTGAGGGATGGAATCGCAAGCTTCATTAATTTCAGGAATGTTTCATTCTTTATGTACAAACGTAACCTGTAGAAGTTCAGGTGTTTCCACACACATGCAAGCTGAATTAGAAAATAAACACCGGAGCTTGCCAATACACCCCAGGCTGTCGATTCGGCACTGACCCCTCCGAACGCGATAATTGATGTCATCACGCAAGTGTTATAAATAACAGGTCCGAACGCTGCCGCCGCAAATTTGTTATATGCGTTCAAAATGCCGTTAAACTGCCCTACAAGAACCATAAAAACAGCGGACGGCAATAATATCCGCGTAAGCTTAACCGTAAGCGCAAACTCCTTTGTATCTGCTTTATATCCGGACGCGACAAGGCGGATACATTCCGGTGTCCAAATGAAAAATATTATTTCGAGTATAAATACCGTTATTACGGTTAAATTTAAGAAAGTGCCCACCGCTTTCCAACCGTTTTCCTCGTTGTCGTTCGTAAGGCTGGAAGCAAGGACGGGTATTATCGCGGCGGCAATGGCGCCGCTGACAAGAAGCTCAAAAGCAAGATCGGGAAGGGAAAAAGAAACCCAGAATTCATCCGAATAACCCCTTGGCTGCATTATGTTTCTTATCAGTACCGTTCGCAAAAAACCTGTTATTCTGCTTAAAAGAGTTGCAAACATTACCATTGCAGCGTTCGCCGACAAGCGTTTTTCAGAACTTAGCCCCAAAATATTATATCCTCCCGTGGTTCTTTATTTAAGAAGAAATTCCGGTTAAAACTGCTATCAATCTCAATGTTTCCCCGGCACTTCCAGCTTAAGAATCAGCCGGCGTACTATATCCAGTGCCCGCAGGCATGCATCGTTTTGTATTCTTTCCCTGTTCCCCATAAGCTCATATGATCTGCATACAAGCTGATTATGGAGACTTGCAGCTATATAGACCAAACCTACAGGTTTTTCAGGTGTTCCCCCGTCAGGGCCCGCAATCCCTGTAATTGCTACATGGACGTGGGATTTTGTTTTTTTCATCAAACCATTAAGCATTTCCAGCGCGGTTTCACGGCTAACCGCCCCGTACTTTGTGAGGGTTTGTTCGCTTACCTCAAGTTCTTCAATTTTTGCCGTGTTTGAATATGTTACAAAACCCCGCTCGAATATTTTCGAAGCACCGGGAAGGCTTATTATCCTGGCTGCAAGCTGCCCTCCGGTGCAAGACTCCGCCGTTGACATGACCAAACCTTTTTCGTGAAGAAGCTTGGATACCACCTGCTCAAGCGTTTCACCCTCTTCCGAATATACCAGGTCGCCAAGCCTTGATCTGATTCTATTTACAACGGGTCTTAGCATTTCCTCAGCTTCATCTTTTGATCCGCATCTTGCGGTGACACGCACGGTAATATCGCTCATTGAAACATAAGGGGCTATTGTGGGATTATTCTGCATGTCTACCAGATCCATAATCCTTGTTTCCATTTCAGACTCGCCTATCCCAAATATTTTAAGCATTTTGGATACAAGTACCACTCCTGCCGATTTTTTCAGGTACGGGAAAACCACATCTTCAAACATCGGAATCATTTCTTTCGGCGGGCCCGGCAGCATGATTACGGTTTTTCCGGCTTCTTCTACAATGCACCCCGGCGCTGTCCCGTTTGAATTGGGTATAACTGTGCATCCTTCGGGCAGGTAAGCCTGTTTTTCATTGTTCTTGTACATCACCCTGTGTCTCTTGACAAAAAAATCCTCTATCCGCTTAAGGATATCTTCATATAATACAAGCTTCCGGTTCATAGCCCGTGCTATCGTTTCCTTTGTCAAATCATCCTTCGTCGGTCCGAGGCCTCCTGTCGTAATCACTATATCCGACCGTTCCAAAGCGGTTTTTATCGTATTATTAAGCCTTTCAGGATTATCTCCCACTACAGTATGAAAATATACGTTTATTCCCAATTCGGCTAGCCTTTTTGATATATACTGGGCATTCGTGTTCGAAATTTGCCCCATCAAAAGTTCTGTTCCGACTGCAATTAATTCAGCTATCATTCCCATCATCCCGTTTCCTGTCTACTGCTTGAATTCTATATTTTTATCAAATCGGGAATCATTTCAATAATACAACTCCATGCCTCATTCCAGCCTGTCCTTTTTTTTGACGAAACAGCTATTACCGGAACACCGGGTACTATCTGAAGGGTTTCCCTGATTTGATTTATATTGCCCGATAAATATGATCTTGAAATTTTATCGGATTTGTTCGCTAATACAACATGGGGTTTTCCCATAGTACATATCCAATTATACATCAGTTTGTCATCTTCGGTAGGTTTATGCCTTATGTCCAAAACCATGATAATCAGGCTTAATTGGGGACGCCCTAAGAGGTACGCTTCCACATTCTCTTGCCATTTTTTCTTTTCTTCTTTTGAAACTTTCGCATAACCGTAACCGGGCAGATCCACAAGCAGCAGTTTATTTTCCGCATTGAAAAAGTTTATCTGCCTTGTTTTGCCGGGGATCTCTCCCACCCGCGCCAGGTTTTTGCGGTTAAGCAAAAAATTTATAATTGATGATTTACCAACATTGGATCTCCCGACCACCGCTATCTCCGGCAAATCACTTTTTGGATAGCCTTCGGGATTTACAGCGGTGGTTACATGTTCAGACCATTTTATTATCAAAGTATCCAACTCCCAAAAAGAACAACGTACACGTCATTGCGGTTTGCGGCTGCCTGTTCTTAAGGCTTTGCCCTTTTCAATCATTTCCTTTGCCAGTATTGTTGTGCTTCTACTGTTTTCACCGCTTAACAGCCTTGCTATTTCTTTTTCGCGTTCACTGCCGTCAAGCCTGTTTAATATCGCAATCGTTCTGTTTTTTTCGGTTTTTTTGCTTATCAGGTAATGAACCTTTGCCAAGCTGGCAATCTGCGCATGATGAGTTACACAGATGACCTGGTGCTTCCCGGAAATCTGAAGAAGCTTTTCACCGACTTTTAATGCCGCCTTCCCACTTACCCCGGTGTCAATCTCATCGAATATCAGAACCCCGATTTCGTCGACATCGGCAAGAATGGTTTTAATCGCAAGCATTATTCTTGACATTTCTCCGCCTGACGCTATACGGTTCAGCGGTTTAAATCCTTCGCCCGGGTTCGGCGAAATAAGAAATTCAATTGAATCCAAACCATTCTCGTTATAGTTTCGATTCTGATCAAACTGAATATCAACCTTGAATTCGGCTTTTTGCATTTCCAGGTCCATTAGTTCATTCGTCACTTTTTCTTTAAGCTCTTCTGCAGCCTTAACTCTCATTTCATGAATACGGCATGCTTTTGTATATAACTCATTTTCCAGGGATGTCTTTTCTTCAGTCAGCTTGTTAAGCAGATTTTCCGTATCCGAAACCTCCTCCAGTTTCTGCCGGACGTAATTGCCGTATTCGATAATTTCTTCAATAGTGTTTCCATACTTCCTTTTCAACGTTCCTATTACCGCGAGGCGTTCCTCAACTTCCTGCTGCTGCTGCGGATCGTAATTAATACTCTCTTTTTTAAGCCGGATTTCTCTGGCGAGTTCCGCCAATTTATCGGCAGCCTCAAGCAGGCCGGAGGATATTTTACCGAACTCGGCGTCTATCCCGGCTATGCTTTCAATTGCCGTCTGCGCCTGCTGAACCAAATCCAAAGCGCCCGGAACAATGTTCTCATCGCCTGTCAGGTTAAGATAAGCGGAAGAAAAGGCCTGCATTATCCCTTCTGCGTTGGACAGTATGCTGCTTATCCGCTCAAGCTCAATATCCTCTCCCTTTTTCAGGTTAGCGGAACTGATTTCTTTAGCCTGGTATTTGTACAAATCCTCAAGGCGCGCCCTTTCTTTCTCCATTTCGCGCAGTTCGGAGATTTTTTTTCTTACTTCATTGTACCTTTTCAGTATGTTCCGGTACATTTCCTTTTCGTTCAGCAGGAGTTTGCCCGAAAACATATCAAGATATGTAACCTGTGCCTGGCTTCTGAGCAGGGATTGGTTTTCATGCTGCCCGTGAATGTCGATAAGATATTCTCCAATCTCCTTTAACTGCTGCACGGTAACAAGAGAACCATTTACACGGCATATATTTTTACCTGACGTGGTAAATCGGCGGGAAATTATTAATGTTCCGTCTTCGGACGGTTCAATGCCCATATCGCTTAGTACATTAAATAGTTTATTGGGTACTTCAAAAACAGCTTCAACTTTTGCCTTATCTTCTCCCAAACGGATAATATCCCTGGAAACCCGTCCTCCAAGCAAAGCGTTTATCGCATCAATGAGGATGGATTTCCCGGCCCCGGTTTCACCGGTTAATATATTCAATCCGTCTTCAAACTCAATCGTCAGTTTTTCAATAATCGCGATGTTTTCCACCGACAACTGGATGAGCATCGGTCAATTTCCCTCCAGTATCCTGTTAAACTTGTCCTGTATCTCCTCTGCGATTTTTTCGGCTCGCGTGACAACCATGATTGTATCATCGCCAGCAATAGTTCCGACTATTTCACTCCATCCAAGCGAATCAATTGCCGATGCGACGGCCGGAGCCATTCCTGGAAGGGTTTTTACAACCAGAATATTATTGGCGTAATCACTGGACACATAACCGCCTCGAAGGATGGTAAGCAGCTTTTCGCTTAAGCCGCCGGTATCGCTGTTCATTGTCATATATTTTGCTTTTCCTTCGTTGGTCATAACCTTAACAAGCCGAAGTTCCTTAATATCTCGCGATATTGTTGCCTGGGTTACTTCCATGCCATGTTCTTTAAGCTTTTCAACAAGTTCATCCTGGGTTTCGATATCGTAAGTTTCAATCAATTCAAGGATTTTCGCGTGCCGGTTATACTTCATTGTTTTCACCTTTCCCAAATATTACAAAATACATATCCGCAGTCTGCTGCTTATTAATATGGGACATTGTTCCTTACGCAATAGCGCAAAGCTATTTTGAATCGGCATTCCAACCGTGTATTTTTGCCCTGAGCACATCATAAAAATTCAGGTGGTTTATCGAGACAAAGCTTATCTCCTTACCTGCCCGCTTAACAAAAATTTGGTCCCCCGCCATAATTTCAAAGCCCGTCTGGCCGTCAAGGGTTATTATCGCGGGATCAGGGTAATCATCATCTATCCGTACGATGACCTCTTTTTCCGGGCTTGTTATGAATGAACGGGAATACAAAATATGAGGGCATATCGGCGTAATGATCATCATTTGCATTTCAGGCTGCACTATAGGGCCGCCGGCTGACAGGGTATAGGCGGTTGAACCTGTAGGCGTTGAAACGATCACACCGTCTCCGGGAAAGGAATCAATATACTGGTCATCGACATAAACCTTCAGGAGAATAATGCGCGACAATCCTTCCCTGCTTACTACGACATCATTCAAAGCCATACCGCTGAATACTATACTGCCGCCGCGCTCAACGCGGGATGTTAATACCATGCGTTTCGTCAGTTTATAGTCACCCGTTGAAAGACTCTTAATCGCATTTTCAATATCATGAATTTCAACTTCGGCCAAAAAACCTACTGTTCCCAGGTTTATACCCATAACGGGGATATCATGTTTGAACAGCAATCGCGCCGTGCTAAGCAGTGTCCCGTCTCCCCCGAGCGATAGAGCGATTGAAACATTTCCCGGGATTTCTTTTTCATCAAACCCCAAAATTCCTGTTTCCTGCGCCAAAGGAAACGAAGCAACAGGTTCCATACCGTATTTTTTTATGTATTCAATTACGGTTTTTGTAACAGCGAGCTCTTTATCCCGCCTCCTGTTTACAAAAACGGCAATTCTTTTTGGCTCCATGCTGGATTCGTACCTCCGGCTCATAAATAATAAAAACTGCGGGGCGGAGGGACATTTTTCCCCTCGCTGAAATAACGGAAGAAATCACTTATCAATGACGAACACTTATCGTCTCGTTTTATTATACATATAACATGAATAAAAATACAATGGGGTAAAGCGTAATTTTAGCTTTTAGAGTTATTAAAAAAAGCATGGGCTTCGTTCACGATTTGCCTGACAGGTGCATATCCGTCACCGGAAAACTCTTTTTTAATGTATAAAAGATATTCTATATTCCCTTCCGGACCTGTTATCGGCGAAAATGTCAAACCGGAAGCAAAAAACCCCTGTTCTTCGGAAAAGCGGATTACTTTATCTATGACTTCACAATGGATATCCGGGTCGCGGACCACACCCTTTTTCCCTACCTTTTCACGGCCTGCCTCAAACTGCGGTTTTATCAGGCATACCATTGAACCTTCGGGTTTTAGGATTTCTCTTGCCGGAGCAATAATTTTTTCAAGTGATATAAAAGAAACATCGGCAGCGGCGAAATCAACAGGTTCGCCTATATCTTCCGGTTTCACGTAGCGGAAGTTCGTGCGTTCCATCACAACGACTCTTTCATCGGTGCGAAGTTTCCACGCAAGCTGTCCGTAGCCGACATCAATCGAATAAACCTTTTTTACCCCGTTTTGCAGCATGCAATCTGTAAAACCTCCCGTGGAAGCACCGATATCCATGCATACCATGTCCTTAAGGCTAATATTGAACTCTTTCAGAGCCTTCTCAAGCTTTAACCCGCCTCTTCCCACATAAGGCAAAGGGTTTGCTTTAACCGATATTTCAGAATCGGTTTCAAACCTGCTGCCAGGCTTATCTTCAACTTCTCCGTTAACCTGGACAAGCCCCGCCATAATAGCTCTCCGGGCTTGTTCACGGCTGTCGAAATAACCGGATTTGACGAGCAATACATCCAAACGTTCCTTTGACAAGATCCGCACTCCCGATAAATACATTCACCATATAAAATGCCTTCCGGCACAACATTTATATATTCCATAATAATTAAACTATATTTAATCAAATACTGTCAAAAAATTATCGTTATCCTTCGCTTCAAAGCACATCGCGATTTGTTCTTTTGTAATTCTTTCCACAGACAATGGAGGTAAATCCGCTAATGATCTTATCATCCTTAAAGACAGCACCCCTTTTATCTACTTTAGGCGTCTGGTATCCGGTTTCATTGCAAAACAGGTTCTTTATTTTCTCATTTCCAATCCCGGTATATTCGTTCAGTGTCTCTGCCGATATGTCCCTGATCTGCTGAAATCTTTCAATATCATATTTATCTTTTGAATATGTTAATCCTGCCTGTGCTATTGATTGCAGCTTTTTGGCCCAGCTAAGCCGCTTAGGCTCCATATGTATGCCTCCATTAAAACATGAGTTCCTTTTAAATTCTTCGCTAATATATAAATTTTAATACTTAACTGAGAAACCCGCCAGTTAATATTTAATTCCCATCTTTTTGTTTACCCCTGTAATTTCTTGCACTTTGAAAACCAATTAAAGCAATTACTATTGAAATTATAATTAATGGGATAACTATAAATGTAGTCCTTCCTGTTCTTGCTAAAATTAATAATACGCTGTCAAATGTAATTCCAGGTTCCGCAAGTTTAAAAAAAGTTAAAAATGCTAAAAACCAAAAAATCACTGAAACTACCGGAAGGACTAAAAAAACATTCAGTTTAATTTTGATAGTTACATATCTAAATACATAATATAACATGACGGGAATTAGTATTGCCGCTATAAGGGTTTAACGCGGCACTGTCCATTTTAGCGAAAACAAGCTGGCCTATTCTCCGGCCGGCTTTTAATTCTATTGCGCAGCGGTTGGCATTGTACAATTCCAGAGTAATTTCACCTTTGAATCCCGGGTCCACCCATCCGGCATTTTGAATAAAAAGCCCCATTCTCCCTAAAGAACTTCTGCCTTCAACAAATGCGGTTAAATCATCCGGTAATTCAAAATACTCCATTGTAGTTGCAAGTACAAATTGCCCCGGAAGCAAAACATATTTATCCGCTTTTATTGTCTTATATTTTATTTCTTTATCCAATGCAATAATGCCTGCATGGGAATCTTCCACCATACTAAAGGTATCTCCAAGCCTGAAATCCACGCTGGCGGGTTGTATTTGGTTTTTGTCCAGCGGTGAAATTTTCAAAGTTCCATCATTGAGCATTTTAATTATGGTTTTATCGGATAAAATCATTTTCCCCTCCAGAACTAATAAAACAATCTACTTCCTTAAGTATTGGGCAATCAGCGCCTGTGCTTTTTCATAATCATTATTTTCGTATCCACCGAGCCCCTTTTCTTTCGTTATCTCAAAACCTGCGTTCCTGTATATATTAATTGCCTTATAGCTCCATGTTTGGGTATGTAAATAAACATCTCTGTCTCCTTCTATTTCAATAAGTCTCTTCATTCCTTCAAATACAATGGCTTTTCCCAATCCCAGTCCCTGATACTCAGGTTTTACTGCTACCCAGTATATCCATGGATCTCTTCTATTTCCGGTATAACGCCACCATATAGTAAATGTCGCTACCTTCTCACCTTTATCATTTTCTATAAAAATACACCTGCGTTCAAGCTCATCCAAATATGGTAAAAAGTTTCTTTGGAAATACACTAAAGCATCAGATTCGCTATCAAATTCACCTACGGAAGTTTCGATTTCTGCCCATTCTTTTTCATCACCACTTTTAAATAAAACAAACTTAAAACCTTCCGGTAGTTTATAATCTTTTACTGACATTCCTTTTTTTCTTACCATCAGAATGTCATAGTAAGGAATTGACTTATCTAACATTTTAACAGCACTCCAATATGTTTTTCTCAGCTCACATATTTGAAAAAAGAGCATCAGACATTGGATTTCTGACACTAGCAATACATTTTTGCTACCATTTTTATTCTACCAATTCCCATAAACCTGAAGAACTTATCTCAGCAGCTTTCATTTTCCTTGCTTTCCTTAGCATTGTAGCTGCCCATCTAATGTCTATTGCCATGTATAAAACAAATCGCCAGAGTTTCTTAGTTCTTCCTCGTAGTTTTCCCAAATATACTTGCAAACTTCTATTATTGTGCCTTTCCCTTTAAGTTCCTTCAATGTCTTTGCTAATATATCCGGTAAATCTTGTTTTGTAATCATACAACCCACCCTTTCCTATATGTGTTTTACAGTATAAAAGTGCGATAATCTTCGCCTAATTACTCTTACAGCGTCGATTAGTCGTTAAAAAGCAAACAACTTGATTTGACCTGCGACGCATTTTTTTGTATAAGTACTATTTATATATTGTTGCTTAATTTTGAAGCCGTAAAGCAGATCTTGAGCATTAAAATATTTTGTTCCTTATTTTTAACAGCCGCGTGAATTTACCGCCTGTTTTGCTTAACACCCTTTTTACAAGGCCATCGGCATCAAGACCGTATTTTTCGTATAACCGTATTCGATCACCGTGCTCAATAGCTTTATCGGGAAACGCCGCTATTTCAAACGGAACAATGATACCGCGATCATTAAGGAGCCTTAATGCAATACTACCGAAACCGCCGCTCACAACATGATCTTCGACAGTCATAACAAATCCTGTCTTTTTTGCAGATTCGGCAAGAAGATCCGTGTCAAACGGCTTTATAAACCTATAATATAGTATATCGCACATAATGCCTAGTTCAGCGAGTTTCTGCGAAGCTTCGAGCGCAATCGGAACCATATGCCCCGTAACCGCGAGCGTTACGTCCTTCCCTTCGGACAGCCGGACAGCTTCTCCGAGTTTCATAGGCTTGTCGGGGACAACATTTCTGCCTCCCTGTCCTCGCGGATACCTTATTGCGATGGTGCCTTCCCCTTCTTCCACCGCATAAACAAGCATTTTCTCCAATTCGTCATAGTCGGCCGGAGTCATAAATGTAATGTTTGGAAGAGTGGAAAACAAAGCTATGTCATAAATGCCCTGGTGAGTTTCCCCGTCTTCACCGACTATACCTGCCCTGTCAATGCAGAAAATAACGCTCAGATTCATCAACGAAACATCATGGATGACCTGATCATATGCTCTTTGAAAAAATGAAGAATATATGGCAACCACAGGCTTTAACCCCCGTGTTGAAAGCCCGCCCGCCATTGTAACAGCATGCTGTTCGGCAATCCCGACATCAAAAAACCTCTTCGGGAACCGTTTCTGAAACAGATCCAAACCTGTACCTTCGGGCATTGCCGCTGTTATAGCGACAATATCCTCATGCTTTCCTGCAAGCTCAGCCAGTTTTGCTCCAAATACGTTTGAAAAGCTTTCATTTGTCAGTTCTTTGACCTGCCCCGTTTTAACGTCAAAAGGCGAAATACCGTGATACTGCTGCGGCTTTTCCTCCGCAGGGGTGTATCCCTTGCCTTTAACCGTACAGACATGTACCAAAACAGGGCCTTTCATGTTTTTCACCTTTTTCAGGATTTCCTGCATCTCGGTAATATTGTGACCGTTCAAAGGCCCGTAATAACGAAAACCCAATTCTTCAAAAAGTATGCCGGGAAGAAGAAGGCTTTTTAATGAACCTTTCACCCTATGCAGCATCTTTTGCGCGGATTTCCCGATTGCCGGTATTTTCTCGACCAATGTCTGGAAGTCGTCCCTCACTTTATAATAAATGGGTTCGGTTCGTATACGGCTTAAATAACGGGACATTCCCCCAACATTTTTCGATATCGACATCTGGTTATCGTTAAGAATAACAATCAAATTCGTCTTACTGTTGCCCGCGTCATTCAATGCTTCGTAAGCCATACCTCCGGTAAGGGCGCCGTCGCCTACAACCGCAATTACATTGTAGTTTTCTCCAAGCAGGTCCCGTGCTCTTGCCATTCCCAGCGCAGCAGAAACAGATGTGGAACTGTGACCTGTGTTAAAGCAGTCATGTACGCTCTCGGTTGTTTTCGGGAAGCCCGATATTCCTCCGAACTGCCTGATGTTAACAATATCGTCCTTCCTGCCGGTTAAAATTTTATGGACATATGTTTGGTGTCCTACGTCCCAAATTATTTTATCATACGGGGAATCAAAAACAGTGTGTAATGCAATCGTTAATTCAACAACACCAAGGTTGGAAGCTATATGACCACCTGTGTACGATATTTTATCAATAAGAAAGGTTCTGATTTCTTCCGCCAATTTCCTCAGGCAGCACGGTTCGAGCATTTTAAGATCCGAAGGCTCGGAGACCCGCTTTAAAACACCGTCTGCACACAAACAATTCGTCTTTTTCAATTTTACTCGTCCTTCTTTCCAAAATCAATGAATTTAGAACAAAAAACGGACGGGTGTGTCTGTTCCATGTCCGCTAATTTTTCAAAACAAAAAGGTATTTTGAGATTTTACTCAACTGTTCCTATTTTACTAAAACAAGATTTATTATTCAACCTTTTTCCTGTTTTTTACTGTTATTTGAAGGAATGAAAATTGCCATTAAAGTACCGACTTTATATAAAATTACATGGCTGTCCTTTATACCGAACTTTTTTGCAAACGCTTTTCCTCCAACTGTTATTGCCGCGATCAAACCGCCGACGACCGCTTCAATTAATCCATATTTCGCATGTCCTGAAAAAAACCTGAATATAATCGCCGCACCGGCGGTACCGCTTACAACCCCGCAAATATCACCAATAACATCATTGCAAATACTGGCCACTTTATCGGCTTTGCGTATAAGCTTAATGGCCTGTGATGCTCCTTTGTATTTTTTTGACGCCATTGCGTGAAACGGTTTTTCATCGGCGGCAGTAACCGCCACTCCGACTATATCGAACAGCACACCTATAAGTACAATAAACAGCACTATAACAAACGAAAAAAACGGTGTTAAAGTTTCAAATATGGCGGATGATAAGAACAGGATACATAGTGAAAGTATAAAGGAAATAACAGTAACAGAAATAGCCCATATGCTTTGTTCCCTTCTGGAACCGCTGCTCGATCTCTTGACGGGCAGGCGTCTTTTCCTGGGAACTTTGAACTTCTTAGGCAAAAAGCTTGAATGTGTAATTTTATGGTGACTGTCCATTTTCTCCATTTCTTTTCCGTTATCAAACCGTATGGCTGGCTTGCAAAAACAATATTGCCCGGATAACCATCATATTGGATGGCGGTATACAAAGTAAATTTTGCGGCTTAGGTCAGGCAGGATTTCCCCAAATGGTACCGCTTCGTCACCAAAGCGGTCGTTTCCATTTAAACCACTTGCCGATAGGTTGCCCATATCGAAGCCTGATCACCACTGAGACCACACTGCAATCCCTTGTATACCTGATGTACAGTCTAGGGGTTTTCCCCGAAAGTCTTATTTGTTTCTAGCCTCTTTTGCAAAGCCGATTTCAAATGGCAATAATGTCGGTGTGTTGGCCTGCACACCAACATCTGATCCATTATCCCTCCGGCCCCGCTCAAGGCAGGCTACACTGCACACAGCACCTAAACGAGGTACCGCATGACAGGTTCTGCCCGTAATGTAGTCAAGGTATATACCGAAAAGGAGCAACCTGTCTTCCACATTTACGGGTCTCCGCGGTAATGGGGTCATATCCTGCATGCCTTTGCAGGCTGCCCCAAAACCTTAACTCCCAGCACCAACCCATCACTGGGCGTAACAAGCCGGCACCAGGAACTTCATCGATATGCCCTTTAGCGGATTTTTAGGCCCGCCTTCGAAACAAACAGTACTAACTAGAATACTGCGCCATCCGATATGTTTTGGACTATATTATAGCATATAACTTAATCGTATTAAAGCTCCGGTTTGCGCCAAATAGAACTCCTAAAGTTCCTTTTGCGGAAATACCGCCATTAATTTAACACAATCCCGGTTATAATGCCTAAAGCTGCTCCCGCCAACACCTCAACCGGCGTATGGCCTAATAATACCCTCAGTTCTTTATCCAGCCGAACATGCTCGCTTGAGTTTACAAGTTTGTTCAATACTTCGGCCTGTTTCCCCGCCGCGCGCCTTAAGCCCGCGGCATCTGCCATAACCACAAGCGAGAAAATAGCCGAAAGCGCAAATATATCGGATGAAAACCCGTTATGTATCCCCAAAATTGTTGTAAGAGATACGGTAAACGCGGTATGAGAGCTCGGCATTCCGCCGAAATCAATAAATTTTTTAAAATCAACGCGTTTATTTACAATCAGGTAATGAACAAATTTTATACTCTGGGCTATAAACCATGATAACACAGGCACTGTAAACGCTTTGTTGTTTATTATATCAATTACTGCCTGAATCATTCTCCACCTCTTTTATAATACATATATTTGATTGTCACTGTCTTCAAATCGAACCACAGGAACCACGCGGTTAACTACATTATATATGCTGGTTTTTCAATAGGCTCTTTTTTCAATATAAAATGCAATTTCTTTTAAAAACCAGGCCTTTTCTCCAAATGGAATTACTGCGTCAACGGCTTTGTATATAACATCATTTAACATTTTTTTTGCGTTTTCAAGACCGAAAAGCGTTACATACGTAGTCTTTTTGTTTTTTTCATCGCTCCCTGCAGGTTTCCCCAATTTTTCCGTGCTGCTTTCGACATCAAGTATGTCATCCTTGATCTGAAAAGCAAGGCCAATACCATCCGCATATTCGTTCAGCGCATCCATTATTGAAGCTGAGACATCCAAATAAAGCGCAGGAGCCATAACGCTTGCTTTCAGTAATGCTCCGGTTTTTCTCCTGTACATTTGCTTAAGGGTTTCAGAGGACACTGCTTTCCCTTCCGATTCGATATCAATAACCTGCCCGGAGATCATCCCGCTTTTTCCGGCTGTGCGCGCTATAAAACAGGCTGTATTAAGCGCATGTTCCATTTTATTTCCAGCATTTAAAGCGGTTTTCATCAACAATTCATAGGCTTCATTCAACAGGCAGTCTCCGGACAGTACCGCCATTGCCTCTCCAAACACTTTATGGTTTGTAAGCTTTCCCCGTCTGTAATCATCATTATCCATTGACGGCAGATCATCATGTATAAGGGAATAAGTATGGATCATCTCAATTGCGGCGGCAAACGGCATAATATCGTCCAAACGTCCCGATAACAATTTCGCTACGGCCAGCGATAATACAGGCCTTATTCTCTTGCCCCCTGCAAAAAGGCTGTAGCGCATAGATTCCAAAATGTCGTTCTCAAAAGGATCATCATATTGATCAAAATACTTTGTCAAATATTGATCGACTAAAACCGAGAGATGGTTCAGTTCCTGCTCAAAATTCATTTCTGTGCCTCCGGTTCCCACGGTATTTCGCTGCTTACTCCGTCTTTTTCGACTATTTGCAGAATCTGTTTTTCGGTTTCGTCCAGCTTACCCGTACAGTATTTGATTAACGCAACCCCTCTTTGAAAAAGTTCAAGGGACTTTTCAAGAGGTATATCGCCTTTTTCCAGAGTGCTTACAATCTCCTCCAATTCTTTTACCGCTTGTTCGTAATTTTCGGCAGCATCCATATTTATCTCTCCTATCAGTTATAATATTTATTCTATTCGCTTTTTTCCGCTGGTATAATGTCTTTGGCTTCACAGTGAACTTTACCGTCACTGACAAACAATTCAATAAAGTCTCCCGGTCGTATTTGGGTAACGGATTTTATCACTTCCCCCAATTCATTTCTTGCAATGCCGTATCCGCGGGTCAAAACCTTCAACGGGCTCAGCGCGTCAAGCTTTCCATATATCGTGCATAACCTGCTCTTTTCAATTTCCAGCTTTCTTTCAATAGATTTCTCCAAATTCTTTCTTATCGCTTCAATGTCCATTTTTCTCTGATTTACCCTGTCAAGCGGGTGCCTTAACGCAGGGCTTTTCATAAGGCGGGCAATGTACTGTCTTTCATTTTGAATTCTACCCGCTAAAGCTCGTTTTAAACGGAGCCTTATATCAAAAAGCGACTTTAGAAGAGCTTCCTTTTCAGGAACCACCAATTCGGCGGCGGCTGACGGCGTAGGCGCCCTTAAATCCGCAACAAAATCTGCTATTGAATAATCCGTTTCATGGCCAACAGCCGAAACAACGGGGATGTCCGATTCGTAAATACTCCTTGCAACTATTTCTTCGTTAAACGGCCAGAGTTCTTCAAGAGAACCTCCCCCGCGCGCAATTATTATTACATCTGCAGTTTTATGTAAGTTTATTGCGCGAAGCGCTTCGGAAATTTGTCTCGCTGCATCTTCACCCTGAACCTTGACAGGATATAATTTTAAAATGACATTCGGAAACCTTCTGAACAAAACGTTTATAATATCACGAATAACCGCGCCCGTAGGCGATGTGACCACCGCAATCCGCTTCGGAAGAAAGGGAAGCTTTTTTTTGAGTTCGCTTCTGAAAAGTCCTTCCTTTTCAAGCTTTTGCTTTAACTGCTCAAAAGCGAGGTACAGGTTCCCAATTCCGTCCGGTTCCATATGTTCCGGATATAATTGATATAACCCTCCTGCTTCATATATTGAAACGTAGCCTCTTACAATAACCTTCATGCCGTCCTCGGGCATAAAACGCAATCTTTGGGCTTGAGTTCTAAACATTACGCATCGTATGACACTTTCTTCATCTTTAAGCGTAAAATACATGTGACCTGACGAATGAAGCTTAAAATTTGAAATTTCACCTGTAACACATACGTTTGACAAGACGTTGTCAAATGAAAAAATCCTTTTAATATATCTGGTCAGCTGACTTACCGTTAATCTTTCCTGCATATTATTTCCCATCCACCATATGTAGTTCAGCGGATACCTTTCCCAGAATCCCGTTTATGAATGAACTTGACCGGTCGCCACCATATTTCTTCGCAAGTTCAACCGCTTCATTAATCGAAACATTCCATGGTATATCCTTTCTGAACAGCAATTCATAAACAGCAAGGCGCATTATGGCAAGATCCACTTTCGGCATGCGTTCAACAGACCAGCCCTTTGCGTGTTTTCTGATATGACTGTCGATATCATTAAGGTTATTCATTACTCCATATATCACATCGAGAAAATAATCTTTATCAATTTCGGCAATATCTTCTTCCAATTCAGAAAGATAATACTCAACCTGTTCCTGAATATCGTCACTTCTTACCTGGAACTGGTATAAAAGTTTCATCGCATGCTCGCGTGATATCCTTCTGCTCAATACTATCCACCTTACCTCTATAGAACCTGTTATGATACCTGTTACAATGGTCAGGTATAAAACGAAACCTACAGTTTCTTCAGTTATATTAATTCAGGTATAAGCATATTATACCCATACGATAAAAATGCCGCAAGGCTCAAACTAAAAGCGGCGCTGCCGTTAAAGCATTGCTCATTGCGGCTTAATAATTTTTACTGTATAATTAATATGGTTTTTACGGCTAATCCTTATAATATGCCGGTTTTACTTTTAAAATATTCTTTTCAGCGTTACGTTATAAAAGCCCGGAGCCGATGTAAAACGGCATATGTCTACAGTAAAACCCGCTTTTTAGCTTTTATTTCTCCGGATACCGTCAGAACCGTTTATCACCTTGGATGTCTGAAATGTTTATGTATTGAGGAGGTTTTTTTATGTATTGTCCCAATTGCGGCCAGGAAACGGGTGGCTATACAAGGGTATGCCCCGCGTGCGGAGAACTGCTGGATAACGGTTCAGCTTCCGCCGGGCAATCACAACCAACCAACAATTACATGAATTACAATGTGTCCCCTGCTCCTGTTGCACCTCAAATTCCCGACTACAAAGTGCAGTCCGTTTTGTTAATAATATTCAGTTGTGTTTTGTGCTGCCTTAGTTGTTTCAGTATTCTTGCGCTTCCTTTCGCAATTGCGGCGCTGGTTAATTCCAACAAGATATCGGCGCATCTGGCTGCGGGGAACATAGAACTCGCGCAGGAAGCCTCAAAGAAAACAAAAATGTGGTGCTGGGTCAGCTTCGGCATATTATTGGGAGCTGTTATTTTTTCCATTATCTCGTTAATAGTTTTTATCAGCAGTGGTTCATTACAGCAAATGCTGGATCAGTATATGGATATGAATGGTTACTACTTTGACTATAATTTTGATTTCGATTATTGACGGTGATTAGACAGATGAAGAGAACCTGTTATAAGCTGCTTGCGCTTTTTTGCAAGCCGTTCAGCCGTTTTGCCTTTCTAGTCATTACGTGTTTGCTTCTCGCCGGCGTCGTTTTCTTTGTATTCCGGGTCAATCCAGGCATAAACCCTATCATCCCGGCATGCTCTTTTCACAGCATTACCGGCTTATATTGCCCCGGATGCGGGATGACCCGGTCTTTGCACGCCATTTTGAACGGGCGTTTTCGTGAAGCATTTTCATACAATCCGTTATGGCCGTTTTTTGCTTTGCTTGTATTTGGGTCACTTTACTTTTGGTTTTACTTTCTTCTATCAGGAAAAAACCCTTTTGATACGGTTAATCGTTTCCTGGCGAAACATCCTTATTACTGCATAATTACAGCCATTGTTATTATATTGTTTTGGGTTCTGCGGAACATTCCCGTATTTCCGTTTACCGTACTTGCACCGGCGCAAGCACGGTAAGCGGACAAGTTGCGAAATCATTCGGCGTAACTGTCAAAATAACCTTGAATATATATAATAGGAGTTCCTTTATCACCACTGCCTGAAATCAAGTCACAAAGTGAACCAATCAGATCGGGCAGCCTCCGCGGAGTTGTACCCTGAGACTCCATTGAATCGACCGGTATCGAATCCTTATTTTTTATATATCCCGATATGGCCTTTTTTAATTCTTCGCCGCTGAGGTGAGCAAAATTATTGTCGGCGAGATACTTAAGTTTCACCTCTTTAGGCTTTCCTTCCAATCCTTTTGTGTAGCCGGGGGATACAACAGGATCAGCCAGTTCCCATATTTTCCCGACCGGATCTTTAAACGCCCCGTCTCCATAAACCAAAACTTCCACTGTTTTTCCCGTTCTTTGCTGAATTGCTTTCTGTATCTCTTCAACAATCTTCGGACAATCCCTGGGAAAAAGTTTCACACTGTCTTCCGTAGCCTTGTTTGATCCAAGCAGGCCGTATACCTCATTATACCCGCTGTCTCCAACAGGCATTGATAGTATATCATCAAGGCCATATACTTTTTCTGCTCCATTTTCCCGCAATATTTTTTTTGTCCTGTTTCTGGTATGAATATCACACACAAGGATATTTTTTGTATATTCCAAAATCGTTTTTGGATTGTTCGATAGTATTATCTCATACTCAGTACCGCACTCTTCAATAATAGATTTATAATAATCAATGTAGTCTATACTGGTAAAAGTGTGTTTGTTGTACCCGAATAATTCTCGAAAACTCTTTTCCGTCAAAACGTCACCCCACGGGTTAACGCCTTTTTCATCCAACAGATCCACATCTATCAAATGATTGCCTACTTCATCGGCGGGGTAGCTAAGCATAAGAATAATTTTTCCGGCACCTTTCGCAATCCCCTTAAGACACAAGGCGAAACGATTTCGGCTTAATATCGGAAACACAACGCCGACAGTACTTTTTCCAAATTTCTTTCGAATATCTTCTGCAATATCATCAACTCCGGCATAATTCCCCTGGGCACGCGCAATTACCGACTCCGTAATTGCGACGATATCTTTATCCCGGATTTCGAATCCTTCGACGGCTGAGGCATTTATTACGGTATCCGTAACCATTTTTACTATATCGTCCCCTTTCTTAAAAATCGGAGACAAAATACCTCTTGCAACAGTACCTATCACTCTTCCCATACAACATATTCTCCTCTGTTTATTACTTGCAATTGCATTATACATTACAATTTGATATAAGTAAAATAAATAGATGATATGATATATATAAGTCAAGCTTATAGATATTCGGGTGACAATACATACAATTCGGTATAACGATATGGAAGATGGCACCCGCCCTTAATAAATTCTGTTCGGTTTACCTGCCAATATCAAAAATAGTAAATCCGGCGACTGCCATCGCAACAATATAGGCAATAAGTATGATAATAACCCATAAAAGTAAAGCGCGGGACAGATTTCTGCGGTGAATATTTCCTTTTGAAGAAAACGCCCAAACAGCCATCATTATTATATTTACAACCGGGATAATATAAAACAAAATTGTCAGCATCCATTCGCCAACACTTAATACCCTTAAGCCCGGTTCCGTCTCCGGAGCGTGTTTTTGTTTGTTGCCGTTGTCAATGGAACTTTCCGCATGATCATATTGTTCAGTTTCAACATCAGGGTTAAGCTGGGCTTCCAGTTGTTGATCCAATGATACCTTATTTTCATTGACTTTATCCATTATTTCTACCCCCTTATCCTACTTTGATATTTTACCACTCTTTATAAAATATCGGAATAACGGAAGGAATTACTTGAAACCAAACGCAGCCGTATTCTTTATTATCGCTCATAAAGCGGTAAAAAACCTCCGTAATCGATTATTATTTCTTCAGAAAGATTAATCCAACTGATATTATGCTTTTTCAGGAATCGGACAATATCGCCTCTGCTTTCGAGATGTTCAACATTACCCGCAAAAACCAGTTTTTCGTTGTCGATAAAACCGGCAGTTCCTCCAATAAATCCGTAGTCAAAACCCGGCAATTGAATAGTTCTTTGAGCGGGTATCAGCAGCACATCATAACCCGCGTCCATTGCCGCTTTGGCTATTGAGCGATCGGCAGTTATAACGCTTTCCGGCGTTACCGGTAAAACCGAACACTTTGCATAACCCTGATTCACATGATTTAACCGTATTGAATGCCGTTTAAGCAGTTTTTTTATAACCGGGTCGGTATATTTAGCATTATGGAACGCTTCTTTACCTATTATTGCAACATTATACGCTATATCAAACGGGTATTGCTCACTAAGTACCGTATCTCCGATATAAACTTCAAAACCGCGTTTCTTAAGGAAATTCACAAGTTCTTCAGGAAAATCAGGATGGCAAACCAGTATATTTTCGTTAATATGCGCAAGCTGCATATCCGGGTGACTTGAAACTGCCGGATTAAGCCTTCTGCATTTTGGTATTTCAATAAGCTCGATACCGGATTCGATCAGTCTATTTTTCATTTCCGTTTCGATGCATTCATTAACCGCCATCAATGTCACATTAGCAGCCGGAAACAAGGACCGGGCTAAAAATCCCAATATGCACACCTTCTTCGCTTTCCGCATATGATGTTTACAGCCGGAGGTTTTCCGTATCCGGGACCTCCAGGCTGTTCACATAGAGAGCCGCATCCTTCGGGGTGCGGCAATCATATATTAATGTTTGACAGGGCATGCGCTAAAATGCTCAGGATTCATCCAGTTTCAACAGAATTTGTTTAAACTCGGGAAGCAAATCCATTTGTATTGCCACTCCTTTCTGGCTTGGCTTAAAACAATCATCATTCGCGTCATACCAGAAAGTTCTTATATCAAGATAATCCCTGTTGTTCTTTGTCACTTTCTTGATATGAATCTCTTCTCTGCTGTTCTTGACTATTTTGCCCAGCAGTTCTTCTCTATCCCAAAAACCGGACATAATAAACCACCCCATCCATATCCTTTTAAATTCAGGTGAAAAAATATACTATTTTATTGTAATGCAAGTGAAGCTTCGATACAAGATTGGCAGCAAACAATCATTTGTTAAATCATTTATTTTTTGCCTTAACTTTCAATTTTACCGTCAGACTTGTTTATTTATAATGAATAAAAGCAATAATATAAATAACGCTTTTTTCAAAAGCTATAGTTTGAAAACTTAAACTGTATTATTCATGTATAATTGGTCATACTAATGGCAGAATCCTGTATTATTGATTTTTGTATATGTACTTTTTGCAAACCTTAGGTACAGGATCCGATAAGGGCTTCCGGTTTTATAAAAACAGAAGCCCCGGACTCTATGGTAAAAGGAGTTGTCGGTATGAGAACACCTATTGACAGGCTGGCAATCCTGCTTATGATTGTAGGAGCAATTAACTGGCTGACCGTCGGTCTTTTCGGGTTTGATTTTGTGGCCGGCATTTTCGGCGGCGTGGACGCGCTGGGCAGCCGGATAATTTACTCCATTGTGGGGATTGCCGGGATCTACAGCATCAGTCTTCTTTTCAGAGAGGCTCCGGCTGCAGAGTAATTCATATCCAATACCTGAGTCAACAGGAAAATGGAGTATAGCTCCTGGTAAAAAAGGCGCATGTAAATCTGAATATGCGCCTTTTACCATCTTCTTTTTCAAAAATTTATCGGCTTTTTTCGCGCGATATTAAGACAATCGGCTTATACAACCTGTGAAATGTCTTCTTCCTCGGTATTCTTTACTGCTTCGAGGTTTATAGTAAGTAACAGCTTTTCCAAAAAGATAAATTCCATTTTACCAACCTGCAGATCCATGGGTTTCAATACTTCATTTATTTCCTTTTTCAGCCTGTTTCGCATAACATCAACAACCAGTGTATCCATCTGCAGTCTCCTTTCCATGCAAAATATCCGCCAAAAATAAAAAGCCTTTGAAAAAGGCTTGNNGAAAAAGGAAGCATTCAAAATTTAATTTTTCAGAATCATTATCTCGATTCTTCTGTTTTTCTGGCGGCCCTCCGGAGTGCTGTTATCGGCGATAGGCCTGTATTCGCCGTTTCCGGTTGCCGTCAATCTGGAAGGGTCAATATTAAGGGAATTTATTAAATACACGACCACATTTGTAGCGCGCTTTGTTGAAAGCTCCCAGTTACTTGGAAACAACGGCGTGTTTATCGGAACATTATCGGTATGACCCTGGACCAGTATTTCATTTTCAAGAGGTATCAAAGATTTTCCAAGAGCGTCAAGCGTTCTTTTCCCTTCACTCAATATTTCGGCGCTTCCCGATTCAAACAATACTTGCGAATTCAAACGGATAAGCAGGTAATCCCTTTCCTCTATTATTTCAACAAGATCTGAAATACCCAATTTTTCAACATCTATTTCTAACTGTTCCCTGGCTTTTTCTAATTTTTTCCTCTCTATTATTTCAGTATCGTCAAGAATTAATTCCTCGGCGGTTTCAATATAACGCTTGCTATCAACCCTTTTTTCACCGGTATCATCAGGGTTTACAAAATTTACTGTAAATATGCTTTTGCCCATATTACTCCTGAGTAAATCCCCGCCGGTTGCTCTGCCTATATATGAGCTTCTCAATGAAAAAGCTATTTCTTCAAACCTTTGTTTATCAATTGTAGCCATTGAAAAAAGAAGAACAAAAAAGCACAGGAGGTTGGTAACCAAATCTCCGTATGTTGTCAGCCATGCACCTGCATCAGCCGAGTCGCCGCCATCTCTTTTTTTCAGCCTTGCCATCAGTTCACCACCTCATACCAACCTACGGTTAATTTTTTACCCTGCCCTGTTTTTCTCCGGATTCGTTTCTTCCCCGGCTACTAACCTTTCATAAGCTTCCCGCTGCTCCGGCGACAGGAAGGTTTTCAGCTTGTGCTCCATAATTCTTGGGTTTTCTCCGGACTGAATGGATAATACTCCTTCTATCATCATTTCCTTTATTCGTATTTCTTCTTCACTGCTTTGCTGAAGCTTTGTCGCAATAGGCAAACATACCCAGTTTGACAATACGCTTCCGTAAAATGTCGTAACCAGTGCAAGAGACATTGCCGGACCAATCTTGGACGGGTCATCAAGGGATTTTAATAGGTTTATCAAACCCAGCAGGGTTCCAATCATACCCCACGCCGGGAACTCAGCCGCCAGGGTCTTAAAAAAGGCAATGCCTTTATTGTGCCTTATGCCCATATTATCAAGCTCGAGTTGCATGGAGTCGCGTATAATTTCAGGTTCAACTCCGTCTACAACCAATTCCAGCGCTTTTTTCAAATAGTCATTCTTTAAATCTTCCTGTCCCGATTCCAGCGCGAGAAGCCCCTCCCTTCTCGCTTTCTGGGACATTTCCACAAGCATTTGAATTGTCTGGTAGGGAGACTCATCTTTTTTTGAAAATATTATCGGAAGCAATCTGCCTATCTTTTTCAGATCATCCATTGTAAATGCGAGAATAGTGGACGCAATACCTCCCCCGATAGTAACAGCTATTGAGCTCATACTCCAGAAAGACGAAAGAGAACCACCACCACTCATCATACCGTATATCAGGAATCCGGTTCCCAGCAAAAAACCCAATAAGGTTGCAAGATCCATAACCAATACTCCCTGTCCATAGGATTTTTTCTTTTGCATCTGAAACTTATAAGGATGCATAAAACCGCTTGCCTATATCGGCAAAGCTATTTATCTTCTATTGATATATCGTAATAATTCAGTTATTACTTAATAGACGACATACGGTTTATTAATCTAAAAACTGTATTGATTTAAAATTATAGTTGCATTTTTATGCATAATAATGTATAATCATACATTATATATTTTCGGAGGTGCGAAATGAAACACCTGCTATGTCTAAATGATCTGACCTCGGAAGAAATCATCGGGTTAATCGATTATGCCGACAAGCTTAAATATGAGCATAAAAACGGAATACGTCACGATCATATTCTCAGAGGAAAAATACTGGGGATGATTTTTTCAAAATCTTCAACACGCACCCGTGTATCCTTTGAAGTCGGAATGAAACAGCTTGGCGGTCATGCATTGTTTTTAAGCTCCGCCGATATTCAGCTTGGCAGGGGGGAAACCATACATGATACGGCAAAAACATTGTCAAGATATATCGACGGCATTATGATAAGAACATTCAGTCAAAAGGATGTTGAAGAGCTTGCGTACTATGGAAGCATTCCCGTTATTAACGGCCTGACGGACGAAGCTCATCCATGCCAGGTACTTGCGGACTTAATGACGATACGCGAAAGCAAAGGCCGCCTGAAAGGCTTGAAACTTGCTTATATTGGTGATGGGAACAATGTAGCGAATTCGCTTCTTATAGGCTGTGCAAAAACAGGCGTGAACATATCGGTAGCAACGCCCGCAGGTTATTACTGCGAAAAGAAATATGTTGAGGCCGCCCAAAAGATTGCGTCAACAACAGGCTCGTGCATAGATATTTCAACCGATCCTGTGGCTGCAATTACCGATGCCGATGTCGTGTACACCGATACATGGATAAGCATGGGCATGGAAGCCGACAGAGAAAAAAGGATAAAGGATTTCGCTTCATATCAGGTTAATTCGGATCTGTTCTCAAAAGCAAAACCAGATGCCATTTTCCTGCATTGTCTTCCGGCCTACAGAGGATACGAGGTAACCGAAGATGTTATCGACGGTCCTCGTTCACTGGTATTCGACGAAGCCGAAAACCGCCTTCATATACAAAAAGCCGTTATGGCAACCCTTATGGAATGATGCGCCTATGGGAGGGACAAATTTGGATTATTCATTCATCATACGCCGTGCAAAGCTTTCGGAAGCCGCCGCTATTTACGAGATTATACAAAAAGCTTTTAAAGAATATGCGGGCGCCTCTTCGCTTACAGGACTTGAAGCACTGAAGGAGACTCCTGAAGATATAGAAGAAGATATAAAAAACAAGGTTGTTTATGTTGCGATAATCGACAATGAAATTGTTGGAACGATACGTATTGATATTACAGGCGAAAGTGCTTATATCAGCAGATTTGCCGTTAACTCTTCGCATCGCAACATAGGTATCGGAAAATCGCTTATGAACCTTGCTGATAAGTATCTTCTGTCAAAAGGCGTTAAGGAAGTATATTTATATACGGCATCAAAGTATGCGGCATTGATGCGCTTCTATTACGGCAGGGGTTTTTACGTCGAATCGGTATCATACGACAGAGGCTATCCGCGCGCAAAATTAGTAAAGAAGTATGAACAGTGAATTTTTTTAATGTCAGGCAAAGGTGTTGGAGTTTGTAATCCAACACCTTTTTAAATCTTATTTCTTCTATAAATTCTTGTCTCATATGGATTTAATATTACTGAGCCGGTTACAGTTTTTTGCTCGTACAAATCGAACAAATGCTGTTTTAATTCGATTACTTCCGTTCCTTTACCATAATTTAATACAAACAAATACTCGGCATCATCTTTTTCTCTGACCGCAAGTTCACAGCTTTCCGGTAATTTAATTATATGCCGGTAGGGAGAGATTACCCCTGTTTTCCGGAGAAATACTCTTGCAGTATTCTCAGTGAATGTTCCTCCAAAATAATATATATACCCCTTGCCTTCTTTTTTACCAATTAAACCTGCCTTACCGGAATAATAATTATTTATATACGTTCCCAGTACCCGTGCATCTCCCAGGGGTTCCAAAACATCATTAAATACTGCCGCTTCCAGTTTAATGCCATCCCAGTCAATGTAAACCGGATCATCTTCAGGGCCTACAAACGTGTAATCCACCACATCCGCTCCGCTTAAATCACGCAGCAATCCCGGCAATTTCAGCATCACGCATTTTCCCGTCGTATCTTTATATCCTGTACGGCATCCAAGAATCAATGTCCCGCCTTGTTCTACATAAGATTTGAGCAGAGCGACACGCTTTTCAGTCATTATAACGGCATGGGGATAAAACAATACCGGATATTTCGATAAATCCTCCGGTTTGGTACATTCATCAATATAGACATAGTCCATAGGTGTGTGAGTAAGCTGTGATGCCTCAAAAATTCCCTTACCGCTGACATTTTCAATTCTCTGATGCAATTTATCCAGTTGGGAATCCCAAACATTATCGTAGTCTTTTAAAACACCAAAGAAAGCCTTGTATTCAGCTCCCGCAATTTCGTGCATTTCTTTTATCTTTTTTGATACTTCCCTTATCTCCGTAATTCTGCGATTTTCTCTGTTGGAATAATCTAATATTCCATGCCAGTATATTTCCGTGCCTATCGTGCAGGTACGCCAGCGGAAATAACTGATAAAATCGGCCCCATGGGCTATGCTCTGCATGGTCCAAAGTGTAATTTGCCCCGGTTTTGGCTGCGGGGCTTCCATGCGGCTGATCCATCCATTAGCTCCGGACTGCTGCTCCATAATTCCGAAATTAGAGGAAACAGAGCGAACTTCGCTTAAGTTTCTGCTCCAGTTGCGATCTCTCAAATTGCCGGCAGGTCTAATATCTTCATCGAGGCAGTAAGCAAAATTAGGATACGAATCATACATATAAAAGTCCAGAGACTCATCTGTCATCATATGATTATCCAAATTTCCGTACATGCCATTGGTAGTAATAAAATCACCTTTCTTTATGTATTTTCTGAGAATGTCGCTTTGCAATTTTACATACTCCCTGGCGCTCGCGGAAACAAACCTGATATAATCCAACAGCCTGTGGGGATTCATTGAACCGTTAACAACCGGCTGCGGAACATGGACCTGGCTCCAATCCGTATACTCCTGATTCCAAAACGCAGTCCCCCACGCTTCATTCAAAGTTTCAAGGGTTCCATATTTTTTCCTGACAAATTCACGAAATGCCATATCATCGCTTTCCGAGTAAAATTCATTTAATTCACAGTTGATTTCATTGTCTATCTGCCATCCTATAATATTGGGATGGGGAGCATAATGCTGCGCAATTTTTTCAACAATAATCTCAGTAAACTTTCTATACACCGGTGAGTTATAATTATAATGCCTTCTCCCTCCATGACGGAATAAAACCCCATCAACAGTTCTGTTCAAAACTTCCGGATACTTTTCAGTAAGCCACGCGGGAGGTGTTGCTGTGGGCGTGCAGAAGATAACTTTCATTCCTGTTTCTTCTGCTGCTTTCATGAACCGATCAAAAAATTCAAAAGTATAATTACCTTCAGTGGGCTCAAAACGGTTCCATGCAAATTCTGCAATACGTATGACCTCTATACCGGTGTCAATCATACGTTTCAGATCTTCCTTCCACAGCCTCTCAGGCCAATGTTCAGGATAATAACAAGCACCAAGTGTAATTTTATCGGTTTTTAAGTTTTTTTTCATAGAATAACCTCCCGGTGCAATACTCGTAGTGTCAAAAATTCTGAATGAATTTTGACCTAAACCATTTATTTCACTGGCTTACAC